>Ga0256840_1001031_pt1 | contig 27187 bp, 28 predicted proteins | sample 355202metaG_FD_185969 | JGI IMG/M metagenome (GOLD analysis project Ga0256840, IMG submission 185969) | Hydrothermal vent microbial communities from Mid Atlantic Ridge, Atlantic Ocean - 355-202 | ecosystem: Environmental > Aquatic > Marine > Hydrothermal vents | place: Atlantic Ocean: Mid... | reverse complement strand
ATTTGCTGTGTCCAACTCAAAAAGACTCTTGGATTTGTACAATTGGCCCTTTTGGTAAAAATATTGGCTAAATTTACGGACTGGCTCATGCCAGTAAAATCCATTCAGCTTGTAGCTGGATGACTTACTGAGGAAGCTCTAACCAGATAAATGACGCCTCTGCTGAAATAAAAATTGATTCTGATGAGGTTCGAAAAAGGGCAAATGATATTTGTGAGTTGTCGCCAGGGATGAACAATCTTGATAAAATACTCAAGGGGTGAGCCGGATCATCGTTTCTGTACACATCAAAATGTGTATCTGTTGTTCAACTTGATTCCCCTTTCAAGCAGCAAGTAGGACTACTGACTCTGTGGGAGAATGAGACATAATAAAGCATATTACCTGGAGGTCTGCCTGCAATAGGGGAGGCGATGGAAATTTACATGGGGCAAATTTTGAGGAGGTTTGATGGTCCCTTTGCTCACGTCCCGCATTCTTAACCCAGTGACAGATTCACAGATCTCTCCTTCAGGGTCAATGATCCATAAATCAAAGAGGAGTTCTTCTTTCGTTTGAGATTTGGTTACGATGATGGTGCTGTATTCATGTCCGGCAAGGGTTGGTCGCAGGATAAATCGTTTCGCAAAGCCCACTGGAAATGGTACGAAATCTGAGAGGCATTGTCCCAGAACGGATGCAGCATGCATGGCGCCGTCAAGCAGGAAAGGGGAACCTATCTCTTTCTCCATGATGTGTGGTACCCCTGGCGCCTGGGCTTGCAGGGTCGCCCGGCAACTGCTCCCGAAGATCTGAAGTTCCCCCTTGAGGGTGCGGTAGCTGGGGCCAAAAGGAACCAGTTCTTGGTAGATTCTTTCTGTCTCTATCCAGAGAGGTTTGTCCGGTGGTAAATCCGGGATCCCCGGGGGGGTTCCCGGAACGTTGGGAAAAGCTACCTCAACATGCGCCTTGATTCTGCTTATTTTTCTGAACTGTACTCTGCTGAGGAGCCTGAGTTGAAAATCATTACAGCTGTTATCGTTCTCTTCATCGTATTCGACAATAAGAGTGAGCTTGTCAATTTTTTTTGGAATGGTCAAGAGTTTTAGAAAGCGCGCTTTCAGTATGGTGCTGATGATGGTGTCCGGGCGAATTTCTCGGGCAACTCCAGCCAGAAACAGCATACTCTCCACGGCAGGAAATATTGTTGTGCCATTGAAAAAATGGTCCCTGTACCAAGGTCGCACCGGCACCTCTACGGTCTGGCGAATACTCATTGTCAGCCGGTGGGGAAACGTTCCCACAGTGAAATGGTTTTGGTGTCGATCTGCACCGGTATTCCATCGCTGTTGACTGCACAGTGTCTGGTGAACCCTGTGCAGATTATTTCCCCATCTTCGGCCCGGGTGATTACATAATCAAACTGCAACTTCACCAGTTCCAGTGTTGCCGGTCTGGTGTGGATGAACATGAGGTCATCATAGACAAGGGGAGTGTAGTAATTGAGCTCTGTTTTTATGATGGGATAGACGTAGCCACTCTCTTCGATCTCTTTGTAGGGGTAATTGGCTTCACGCATAAGTTCTGCTCTGCCAAATTCAAAATATCTCAGATAGTTTGCGTGGTATACAACCTGAGAACGGTCGGTGTCCACATAGAGGGTCCGCATCTTGCAGCGATGCCAGATAAGACCACTGTTAGCATCTCTAACATGATGGGGATGATTCGGCAGTGGCTGAGAAATAAAAGGTTTGGGCCGCATTATATTATACTCCTCGGAAGATTATACAGCAGTTGGTTCCGCCAAAGCCGAATGAGTTTGACAGTACATGCTCATAGCAATGTCTGCGGATTTTGTTGGGGACCACATCAATGTCATCAAATGCCGGATCGGGAATGTGATTCACCGTAGGAAGCAGGAGTGACTGTGACATGGCTTCAATGGAGAGTGCGGCTTCAATGGCAGCGGAGGCCCCGAGGCTGTGTCCAACCTGGGATTTGTTTGCTGAAATCGGTATGGAACTGAGTTGTTTCCCAAAGATTTCACGGAGACATTCGACTTCCGTGGCATCTCCCGTGGGGGTAGAAGTACCGTGGGCATTGATTGATCCAATGTCTACGGTACTGATCTCTGCGTCACCAATGGCATCGTGAATGGCATGGACGATGGTTGTTTTGTTGGGCCTGGTGAAGTGTTTCGCATCAGATGTCCAGCCAATTCCAGCAACTTCCGCTTTTTTAACAAGGCCTAGCGACTCTATGTTCTCTTCTGCCGCAAGGAGTAGAACTCCGGCTCCTTCAGAGAGGACAAAACCTTTGCGGTCAATGCTGAAAGGGCGGGAGGCAAGGTGTGGATTTGCATGGGCCCGATCCTTGGGGCCGACTTTGATGGTGGCCAGCATGTTGGAAAACCCCTGGATTATTTCTGGGATGATGCAGGTTTCAACACCACCTGCGAGGACGAAATCGCAGTCACCGTCACGAATCATTCTGGCTCCCATTGCTATGGCATGGTTGGCTGACGCGCACGCCCCCTGCGGGGAAAAGATGGGGCCGGTGAATCCAAGGAGCATCCCTGCTTTTCCAGACGGCAGGTTGGCACACACATTGGGCAGCAGGTAAGGGCTTACCTTAAAGGGGCCGCGGTTCACGTAATTGTCCATAGCGACCCGGTAGGCGTCTGTGCCATTCAGGGCGGAACCGATGAGGCATGCTGTCCTGGGACCGGTTTGGGAATCCATTTCAAGGCCTGCATGAATCAGGGCCTGCCGGCACATCTCCATGGTGAGAAAGATGTAATCGGCATTCCAGATGCTGGCTTCTTTAGCATTAACATAAGAGAGTGTTGTCGGATCCCAGTCGGGGATTTCCCCGACAATATTGGAGCGGCTTGTGGTATCGCAACGGCTCACCTTACGGAAACCAGCCCTTCCCTCAGTGGCTGCCGACCAGGTTTTGGAAAAGGTGTTGCCAAGGGAGGTGGCTGCGGCGTATCCGGCCACAAAGACCCTTCTGTTTAAAGGCGCTTTCATAACTTATTAGTTTATTCGTTTGAAGACAGCACAGGAGTTGCAGCCGCCAAAACCGAAAGAGTTTTTTAAAATAAACTCCTGGTCAAGTTGACGTTTTGTATTGGCTACACAGTCAATTTCAATTTCGGGATCGGCTTGATAGTTGATGGTTGGCGGTAGCATTCCATCACGCATTCCCTGGAAGGAAAAGATCGACTCAATGACACTCGATGCTCCCATGGCATGGCCGATGAGAGACTTGTTGGCCGTAACCGGTGGTGTTCGGGAACCGAAAAGTGCAGTGATGGCATCATATTCTACTCTGTCACCAACCTTTGTAGACGCAGCGTGTCCGTTTATCGCGGCAATTTCAGCAGTCGTGATATCTGCATCACCAATGGCCTGTTGCATACAGCGTTTAATGGTTTCCAAATAGGGGGCCACAAAATGGTGAGCATCGGAGGTCATCCCCCATCCGGAAAGTTCTACGGATGATGAGAGACCATGTGCCTTTGTAAATTCGGGAGTTGCCAGGATCACGGCTCCTGCGCCTTCTGAAATAACAAAACCACGTCTGTTTATGGAAAAGGGGCGGCTGGCGCTCTCAGGTGCTTCCACCTTCTCGTCTTTGGGAATATAAACGCCGTTCATAGTATAAAAACCGGCCACGATGGGTTCAACGAGTGCGAAGTCAACGGCTCCGCAGATGGCGACATCTGCACGGTTCTGGGCCAGAAACATGGCTCCTGTGATGATGGAGGTGAGACCGGTTGCACAGGCAGTCACCGGGGTGACAATGGGCCCCTGGGCTCCGGTCAGGATGGCGATTTTACCACCCACCATATTGATACATGAGTTGGGATTTGCGTATGGGTGGGGGAGTCTGTTTTCGGTTTGGAGACGTCTGTCTGCATGTAAAACCGCATCCAGTCCACCAATGGCCGAGCTGTAGGTCACAGCAACACGCGGTGCCAGCTCCGGGCCTATTTCTATTCCGGAGCGTTCAAGGGCACGGGCCACGGAGAGCATTCCATATTTGAATATGGGAGAGCTCCAGCTGGCTCGGTGCCTAGCTGTGAGGAAGGGGTAATTTTTCTCGTCGATATCCGGTACCTGTCCGGCAATACGGACGGGGAAATCATCTTGCAGAGGGAAGCGTGAAAGAGTTGTAATTCCGCTCTTTCCGGCCAGAGCATGCTGCCATTGTTGCTCAAGATCACAACCAAGGGCTGAAATGGCATCAAAGCCAATAATGACCGGATTGGGTGTTCCCATTAGTTGTTACCAGGGGATGAACTGATATAGTTTTGCAAACATTTCATATACTTCAATCCAATTCTGCAGGTCTTTCGTCGTTTTTATATGGGCCCGTTTATTGACCATGACCCAGCTCATATGGGCAGCACCATCTTTACAGGTCGAGCAGTCCCGTGTTTCCGAGGTGCAGCAGCGGTGGACCGTTTTCAGGTCGGAAGCCCAGCGGATGAAGTTGGTGAGACGTTTCGGCTGTGGGTCGCGGTTGTCGCGTGAAATGGTTACAGAGGGACATTCGTTCCAGCCGAATCTGCGACCCAGCATTTTACCGGCGGTTATGATCTGATGGTAGTATTTTGATGAAATAACTGTGTCGGGGTAAGCGTCCAGCATCCCGTCCATTTCTTCGCGGATGGCCACCAGTTCCTCTTCCTGCCAAGAGAAGCCGTTGACATCTTCATCGTTGGATAGCAGTTGCATATGGACTTTCAGCCCCACATTTTCAATCTTCTGTATGATCTTTTCTGTCTTCCCCAGTTGTTTTGGAGTAATGGTGTAGAGGTAGTAGGCATGGGAGTCACCCTCGTAGTTGGCACTTGTCACCTTGAAGGTATCCTGGCCACGGAGGATGGTTTCATCTTCGGTATCACCCCAGAGGGAGAGGCCCACCATCATATTCGGGAAACGGTTCCGATCCACCTTGATAAGGCCATTGGTGGCACAGAAGGTGGGCAGGCGTTTGTAAAATGCCTCAATCCGGTCCATGCAGAGAGTAGGTTCGCCGCCGATGAGGATAGCCAAATTCACGCCGCGATCCATCTCCTTTTCCACAAAGGCATGCCATTTATCAACGTCCTTTTCCTCAGCAGCACGTTCATGTTCGCCGGAAGAAAAGAAGAAGCAACCTTTGCAACGCAGGTTGCAGCGGTCTGTGACGTCATAAATGGAGCTGCGGATGTTGAGTCTGGATATTTTTTTATAGCGCTCATACCAGTGAGCGTCAAGCAGGGAACTTACTGTTTTCATAGTTGTATTACTGGTGTATTATTTATCCGTCTCCGGGGGGGCGATCAATTCAGTGCAAAGGTTCTGTCCCTTTTCGTATCCCTTCACCCATACTGCAAGGTAGGTGTCAACGTAGTCCAGCCAGGCAGAGAAATGGAGTGGATCGGTCGCATGGCGGTACATCCGGGCTGTGACAACAGCACTGCCGGCAGCATAGTGACGACAGTCGTCACAATCTGTATCTGGGACGCAGCAGGAGGCAGCTCGGTCCCATTGCAGGTCGGTGCGATACTGGCGAAAGGATCTGCCAAGGCCGATATCTGTTGACGGATTCATGCGTGGATAGGAACAGGAAAAAAGATCGTGTAGTCCTTTTTCGTGGGTGTGTGCCACTATGTTGTATGGAGAGAAGATTACGGTTTCTGGAAACTCTGTCAGGAGATCTGTCATTATGGCCCGGGTCCTGGCAAGTGTTTCATGGGTATGACGGAGGTGCCCGCTGTAGCCAACGGGAGCTGAGAACATATTAAAAGTGATTTGCTGATTGTTGGCAGCGAGGGTTTGGGTGACTTCTCTGGCCTGGTCAATGTTCACAGGAGTGAACGTGTATACCCAGATGGCACGCGGGTCGTTCTGATAATTTTCAATCTGTCGGACCAGCATGTTTTTTGCTTTCCTGATTTCAAGACTGGTAGTGTCGTTCCCCCAGACAGAGATGTGGATGCGATAGTCGATTTCTTTGGGCAAGGGCATAAGGCCATTGCTTGCGATACACCCCAGAGGGATCGTATCGTAGCAGGTCTTGCAGAGTTCTGGCACATAAGAGGGTTCGGCACCTGCGAGAACCACGAAGGTAATGCCCCGATCTTTCTCTGCCTCCATAAGCTGTTTCCAGTCTGTGGTACTGAGGTTTTCTCTGGCAAACTGTTTGTCACCATTGAAGTAGTAACAGCCCTCACAACGGATGTTACAGCGGTTACTCATGTCATAGGTGGACTCGCGCATGAAAAAGTACTTGCGTACCTTCTCAAAACGTTTTTTTACAGCAGGTACTGCGATAATATCAGAGAATTTGTACTCTTTTGTTTGGTTACTGTTTGTCATTGTCAGCTCGGTCGTTTACTCTTTTTCCGCCAGTTTAGTATCAATGTAATCTGCGATGATCCGGACAGTGGTTAATTTCGGGTAGTCGTCTTCATCTATCCGTATGCCATACTCATCGCGAAGAACTAGGGCGATGGTGGCAAGATCCATGGAATCAATGCCCACCTCATCAACTAGATCAAGGTCCGGCTCAAAGCTTTCAGGGGTGACATCTTCCAGCTTAAGTTCGTTAATTATAATTTCAGCAATACGGGTAATTGTCTGGCTTGCATCTGTTGTCATGGTGTTCTTGTTGCTCCTTATTTGGGGGGCAGCACCAGCCTGCCGGAGCAGACCTCCTGCTGTTCGCTGGTTATTTTGAAAGAGTAGTGATGCTCTTTTTTATCTCTATTTATTTTAATATCCAGAATATCATCGGGCCGGATAATTTTTTTAAATTTAACGCGTGATACGCTTTGCAGGGAACCATTTATTCCCAATACTGTTTGCAGGATTTCTGTAACCATACTTAACTGGGCGATTCCGGGTAAAATTGGCTCGTCGGGGAAATGTCCGGAAAACCAAGGAGAATCGGGCTTTACACTCATTCGGGCCAGCATGGAATTGTTCTGATCCAGTTCTGTTGCAATGCATGAGTGCCACATGGTGGTTTTCTCCTTGAAGTACGGTTTTTAACACCATCTGCTTGTAACAGGAAAAGTCGAAAAATTCAAATGATCAGATGCTGTTTTTTACAAACCCATTTGGTGTCCGTTTTCAGCGAATTAAAAACTCCCATAAGGGGCCGGTGTGGCCACGTGCATGGAGCCTGCTGACGGTTGTGGCGGCTTGTTCACCTCCTGAACCCACAATCCAGTTAATTCGCTGCCCCTTCCTGTGTATAACCCGCTCTTCTATCTGCCCATGGCTGATGGCATCACTTTCATAGTATCTTGGTTCCAGGAGACTGGTTTCATGGCTGATTTTTTTCTCCTTAATGGCTGTCTTGTAGAGGCCGGTGCGGGGATATATCCGGATACCTGTGAAAAAGAAGAGGACGGTGTTTTCCAGACGCTCGACGTTATCCAGGCTTTCGGTAATTGTGTCTGCAGTTTCACCGGGTCCCCCCAGTAGAAAATAGTGGGCGGCATGGAGACCAGCGGCGACGGCTTGGCCATGGGCTGTGATGACATCATCAGGAACAAAAGGCTTGCGATAGTTTTTCAGCATGATATGGGAGAGGGACTCAGTGCCGAACTCAATATGTTTCAGGCCACAATCCTTCATGGTGTCGAAATACCCGGCAGGATGTCTGATCGGTGCAAAGAAGGCTCCCCAGGGAATTGAAAGGCCATGTTTTTTGAAGGCCTCAGCCACTTTCAGGCTGTGGCTTATATCAGAGTTAAAGGCGGAATCGGTGATAAAAATGTAGCGGGCCCCATTTTTCTGGAGACGAAGGGCCATGTTGGCAACTTTGTCCGGGGCAACCAAGCGGTGTTTACTGCCTTCAATGTGCGGGTAGGGGCAATAGATACAGGAAAAGCAACACCCCCGCTTTGTCTGCAGATTCAGCATCCCGCCATGGTCAATGTAGAATTGAGAATGACCATTATCACTCGCCCACCTTTGTGGATTCCCAATCCATGGCTGTGGCGGGTTGTCATGCTGATCCCGACGCAGAAGACCGGGGATTCCGGAAAGGGGATGGTGATTTTCCAGAGCATCAACCAGCTGGTTAAAGCGTTCACCTTCACCCACAATGCCGTAGTCGAGGGCAAGCATCGTAAATATCTCGCGGGGCAGGATAGTGAAGCCTGCACCTCCTCCGACGATGACCGCATCGCACTGGCTCCGCAGCCAGTCCACCAATTTTTTATGTTTACTAATGAAGAATTGCGGATTGCCAGCTTCGGTGTTGTCTATATTTCTAATGGAAATACCAATAATGTCTGGAGAGAACTGCCTGGTGAGATGTCCCAGATCGTTGAGGCTCATAATGTTCAGATCTGCAATCTTAACGTCATGGCGTTTGTGGAGAGAGCCTGCCACATAATCCAAGCCGATGGGGTATACCGGATAAGGGACGGTGAGAGTATTGGGTGAGATCAGCAGGATTTTCATTGGTACATAAATTCCATGGCAGTCAGGTATTTTCCAAAACCCAGCACCAGAATTTTCCTATCGCTTGCAACCACAGATTCCTCGAGTAGGTGAACGGCCATGATTGCTGCGATGGAGGAGGCTGAGGCAAATTCACCGGTGAATTTTCTGTAGTGGATGACCGGAATATCAAGACCGGCCTGCCGCATGAAAATGTCGAGCTGTTTTTCTCCATCGCTGGTGTCTGCCGCCGGGATTCCCGCCAGTATCATGGCGCACTCTTTTTCTGTCGGTCCTTTTGCAGTAACTGCCTTGATCATTTCAGTCAGAGTGGTTTCCTGGTATCTTCGTAAGAAACTGAGCTGAATAGATATCCTGCCGGGTATGGCTTTTCGGGTGATGTAAAAACCTCCTCCACCATCAGCCAGGGGTGTTTCTGCTGTTATTGACGGGTCAAAGAGAGGGGAAAACTTTGAATGAGCCTCATCTGCAGCCAGAAGAAATGCTCCGGAGGAGGAATCGTCGAGGAAGTTGTTTGCGGCCAGAAGTGCCTGTTCAAATGAGTAGTCACCTCCACTGCTGGTTATGTTGGCACCGGTGGCCTTGTGGATGATGGCAATTTGCCCGGCGGCACTGTTGTGCACAGAACCCACAAAGTCGAGGGGGGATGAAAACTTTTCGTCACTCTCTCGGAGTTTGTCCAGGAAATTACAGGTTTCTGAGAGTGCTCCCCAGCCGGTGCCCATAAAAACAGAGTCGGGAGAGTTCTGCTGGCCTGAGTCGCGGAGGGCGGCGTCTGCAATGGCCACTGCTATTTTCGAGAAACGTCCCAGGCGCCTTACTGATCTGACAGGGAGGTCTTTTGCAAGAATTTTGGCATTGAGCACTCCGGCAATGGCTTCAAGCTGTGAAAATCTCCCCATACTGCTCTCTGTGTGTCCGGCACCACTGATACACGCTTTTCCGAGAATGGTGAGTGGCGGTGGGTGGGATTGCACAGGGGAGGGTGCCGGGTAATCGTTTGCGGCAATGACTAGGCAGGCGTTGTTACCGCCAAATCCGAAAGAGTTGGAGAGTACAGTCCTGACAGGATACTGTTGGGGGAGAAGGGTTGGGCTTAGGCCGCATTCCGGATCAACTTTGAGGCACCCTGTATTGCCGGGGACAAAACCCTCTCTGATACAGAGAGCTGCAATTGCAGCTTCAATGGCTCCCGATGCCGCCAGGCTGTGGCCAGTTGCTCCCTTTATTGATGAGAGTTCCGGGGGGACTGGAAAGAGCGCCATGATGGCCTTTGACTCTGCAATATCGTTATCGGGAGTGCCTGTTCCATGCAGGTTGATATAATCGATGTCTGTTGCCTGGATTGCCCCATTGGTCATGGCCTTTTGCATGGCCTCCATTGCTCCTTTTCCATCAGGATGGGGAGATGCGGGGTGGTGGGCGTCGCATGACAAACCACACCCGAGAACCTGCGCCAGGGAGGGGGGAGTTTTGTCACAAGTGAGCAGCAGCAGGGAGGCTCCTTCGGCAACGGACATACCCTGCCTCTCGACATCCATCGGACGACTGCCTGTGGGGTCCACAAGCTGCAGGGAATGAAAACCATAATAGGTCAGTCGGCAGAGTGAGTCAACACCACCAGCGAGTACGTATTCTGCCTGTCCCGACTGCAACATTTTCAGGGCCATGCTGATGGCTACGGTACCGGAGGAGCAGGCAGTTGATACGGTGAGGGCGGGGCCAGAGCAGTGCAGCATCTCGGCAACTTCTTCGGCGACACTGTTGAGGGCGTGATGACGATATTGCAGCGGATCTGTAACCTCACCGGTAAGTAATTCCTCAGTGTGAAGGATGCCACCAGTGGTTGTGCCGATGATCACAGCATCCGGTGTGGCAGTGATCCCTTTCATGGCCAGCTGTGCTGCCTTGATGGCTAAGGTGTGGGTTCTTGGCAGTGGTGATGTGGTGGCTGTCCCGGTTTGTCCCACGGGGAGCGGTGGAGACTGCCGGGCTTGAAACACAGAACTGTTTAACGGGGTGATGGCGGAGATATTTTTTTTCAGAGAAAGCTTAGTTTCTTCAAGGCCACTGCCCAGCGGGCTGATGAGCCCAATACCGGCTATATGGATTTTTTTTCTGGTACTCAAGAGGCAAGTTTGGGCGAGTTTTTCTGGATATAGTCGGCAAGTGCCGCGAGGGTGGAGAAAACCTTTTCTCCAATATCCTTATTGTTGATAACTACACCATAATCCTTTTCAACCATGACTACCATTTCAAGCACGTCAATGGAGTCGATGCCGAGATCACCGCCAACGAGCTGGGCATTCTCATCGATCTCCTCCGGGGTTATATCGCTGAGGTTTAGTATCTCTATTAATCTGTTTTTCAGGTCGTTTATCAGGGTATCCATGGTTCTCTGCGGTCTGTCCAGGAGAACGCCCAAAAAATGCCCTTTCGTTCAAATTCTTCGTTGTTTCTGGGAAATAATGTCCGGAATATCAATTGTATGTCCGCACTTATTTTTCAGAAATGCCTCGATTTTGGACGAAATGCCCATTTTTGGACAAGCTCCTGGTAATATATTATGGAGTTCGCCGGGGCGAATCTCGTGAGTGTTTTTCAATGTCGGGAGTATATCTAAAAGAAACAGTTCCTGCCATTCTTTTCAACTTTTGCACTAAATAGACATTTAGAAACTGTCTATTTAAGCCCTATTTGTTTGAGGGAGTAAAGCTCTTGTTGAGACTTGTTTCGTATTGGTGTAATTACAGTCACGGGTGTTAAATGGGAGGAATTCCTGAACCTGTGACAGTTTTGAGGTTGTTTGCTTCTTGATAACATTCTGAAATACAAATATAAAATCCATGGCGATGGGCGTTTGTTGCCCAGAAGTGATGGATAGACGTTGATTTTCAACGTATCCGATACATTTATTATATCTATTGAAAGGAAGACCTCGCCCATGACTGTAGAGTTGTCAGGCTATACCCTCGAAGATATGTTGCCCCATCGCGGTACCATGCTGCTCCTCGGAGAGATCCTGGAAGTAGGGGACAATTATGCACTGACCACATCTGTGATAGACAGCTCTTTTCCATTGGTCACGGATCAGGGGGTGCAGTCACTGATCCTTGTGGAGTTGGCCGCACAGACAGCAGGGGTGTGTAACGGTATGGCCCGGATACGGGATCAGGGAAAGGATTCCAGTTCCATGGGCTGGCTGGTGGGAATTAAGCGGGCCATGTTTCATGTCGACTGCATTCCTCTGGGTGCCACAGTCCATGCCCGCTCTGAAAATCAGTATCTTTTTGATAAACTAAGGGAAGTTTCCTCCGTACTTCACGTGGATGGGATGCTGGTTGCGGAAATAACCTTACAACTATATCAGGCTTGAGTATAATACGATGACAGAAGAGTGTGAGAAGAAAGTTGCTATCATAACCGGTGCTGCAAAAGGGATTGGCCGTGCCATCGCCTTGGAGCTGGCTGGAAAAGGTTATTTTGTTGTGATTAATTATCTCTCAGACAGAGACGGGGCGGAAAAAAGTCTGTCTCTGGTTGAGGCTGCTGGTGGCAGTGGCGAAATATATCTCTTTGATGTCCGTGACAGTACCGGGGCTGAAAAGGTGGTTGCTGATATTGCCCAGCGTCTTGGACGAATAGATGTCCTGGTTAATAATGCAGGGATTATCAAAGATGGACTTTTTATGATGATGGAACAGAAAAACTGGCAGGCTGTTGTTGATACCAGTCTCAACGGATTTTACAATATGACTCGTCCGGTAATTGAGCACATGGTGCGTGCCAGAAGTGGTTCTGTGGTCTCTCTTTCTTCTGCATCTTCTCTGCTGCCCAACCGGGGGCAGGCGAATTATTCCGCGGCAAAGGCTGGGCTTAATGCGGCCAGCCGTGTAGTGGCATCAGAAGTTGCCCGCCTTGGGATCCGGGTGAATGTTGTGGCTCCGGGACTCATAGAAACGGATATGATAGCTGATGCACCCAAGGACCACATTAAAACACTGATTCCCATGGCCCGCATAGGACGTCCGGATGAAGTGGCAAAGGTTGTGGCCTTTCTCTGTTCCCCGGATGCTTCTTATATTACCGGTCAGATCGTGTCGGTGAATGGCGGGATGTGTTGATGCTTTTGCGGATCCTGACAGTTTTTCTCTCCGGACTGCTTTGTCTGACGGTGGCACAGGCACAGGATGCCGGGGCGCGTTCTGTTTTGATTAGATCGGTTCAGGCGGATTTTGTCCAGGAGAAACATCTGGCGATTTTGGCTCACCCCATTGTCTCCACAGGTCGCTTTACTTTTAAGGCTCCGGTTTCGTTGCGTTGGGAGTATTTTACTCCAGTGCACACTGTGTTGTTGATGGATGATGGCAGAACTCGGAAATATGTCAGCCAGAATGGCGAATTTGTAGAAGAACATGGAATGGGGGTGGACTCCATGCAGATTGTGTTGCAGGAGATTACCGGCTGGCTTGATGGCGAGATCAATGATACACCGACCTTTATCGCAGAGCCCGAAAAAGACGGATATATTATTTTGCGTCCCCGTGATCAGGCTCTGGCAAGGATTGTCAGTCGTATTGAGCTCAAACTGATGGGGACTTCCGGTCTCATGGAGTCTGTGACCTTGTATGAAGGTCCTGAGTCTTTTACCCGGATGGTTTTTGCAGAAGCGGTACTTAACGAGGCTATATTGCCATCAGTTTTCAGGCAGCCATGAAGTTTGACAATCTCGTAAAAAGGTCAAGTGATAGATGGTTAAGTAAAAAACTTCAGATGCGAGGAACGTATTTTTTGTTTGATTTCGGCGTACTAGGGTACGTCGTAATTGAACAAAAAATGCAGCAATGAAGCAGGTGAAGAGTTTTTACGACGCCATCAAGTTTTTCTCTGTCCTCCTGGCCCTGCTTTTGTTGAGCTCCTGTACCAGGGGGGCGCCACGTATGCTGCCCGGAATGCTTTCTGCAGAGCTGAACCCGGAACAGAAAGAAGCAGTCCGGCAGAACTGTAGCGGAGTGTTTGTGGCGGGAGACTGGCAGTTGGTTCACTCCATAACGTTCAACATGGATTTGGGGCGAGGCACTACGGTTCTCGGAGTCACTGTCCTTTCTGGTGCAACTGTGAAGACCGGTCTTATGACAGTCGAGGGCTTTGTTCTCTTTGAAGCGGAGCTGGATGCTGCGGGACAGCTGGAAGTGGCAAGGGCACTGCCTCCCTTTGATAATAGAAACTTTGCTCAAGGGCTGATGCGTGATGTGAAGACTCTCTTCCTGGAACCGGTTGCAGTGCCCGTTGTGGCTGCTCTGGGACGTGAGGGTATGGGTTGCAGGTATGATGTTGCAGCTGAGGGGACGGTTGACCTTATTCCCATACCCGGGGGATCTTTTGTGATGCATGTGTACGACAGAGAATTCACGGAAACTCTGTCCATTGAACTGAAGAGCTTTGTAACGCAGGATTCTGGAATGTTCCCAGAAAAAATATATCTTAGAGCCCCTGGCATAAGGGGGTATACGTTGAAAATGACACTTATCAGTGCCGAGAAAATATAAGACCTGAAAATGAAATTCAAACTTATTTATCCCAAGTGGGCCAAGCTTTTTCGGCAGACAGAGTTCCATCTTCCACCCCACGGTCCTGTTGTTTTTGCAGCAGCTCTGCCCGATTATGTTGATGTTGAATTTATCGACGAGAACCTGGAGGAGATAGATTTTGATGAGCAGGTAGATATGGTTGGTATCTCCATGATGCTCACTGTACAGGTGAAACGAGGTTGGAAAATAGCTGATCTGTTTCGAAAAAAAGGGGTTAAGGTGATCTTTGGCGGTATAGCTACCATGCTGCATGCGGAAGAGACTATGCTTCATGCCGATTCGGTGTTCCTCGGTGAGGCCGAGAGTCGCATGGAACAGGTGCTGGCGGATTTTCGGAACGGGGAGCTGAAACCCTGTTATGACTACATGGATAACCGGCCTGATATCAGGCTTGTGGGTCCGGCACGAAGGGATATCTTAAACAGAAAGCTCTACAATTATAAAGGGGTGCAGATGGTTGATCTGGTGCATGCCTCCAGGGGGTGTCGTTTTAACTGTTACCCCTGTGCTGTGTCTTATCTTGGCGGCAGGGATTTTAGACCGCGCCCTGTTGATCAGGCCGTGGCGGAAATGGCCGGTATCGATAACAACCGGATGTTCATTGTTGATAATTCCCTAGCTCAGGACAGTCAGTGGGAAAAAGATCTGTTTCAGGAGATGATCCCTCTGAAAAAAAAGTGGTGTTCCCATCCAATAGAGGATAAACCGGAAATCCTTGATCTTGCAGCTCAGGCCGGTGCCTGGTATGTGTATCAGGCGGTGTTCGATACCTCCGATTATATCCGCGAACGCATTAAGCGCTATCACGATCATGGCATAGGTGTTGAGGGAACCATTCTCCTTGGCCTCGACAGTCACAGTGAAGACTTTATCAAAGAGCTGATTGATTTTCTACTCGACATCGAACTGGATCTAGCCGAGTTTACGGTGCTGACTCCCTTTCCTCACACCAAGGCCTATCGCGATCTCGAGAAGCAGGGGCGCATCCTTTCCACGAATTGGAATGACTTTTCTGCAGACAAGGTGGTGTACCAGCCCAAACAGATGAGCCCTGAACGTCTCCAGGAACTGTTGGATCACGCTTGGGGCTCTTTTTATCAGGACGAGTCGCAGGAACTGAAAATGTTTAAACTCTTTAAGCAGGTTGTCAGTAAGGAGATGGCTGATGGAACTTTCAGCAGCCGTGACCGGGAGCTGGCAACACAGGCATTTGGTCGGAATCTGGCCTGATATGAAAACGTTTTTGTCAGATATTCTCCGGGGGCCGCAGGATTCTTCCCGGGAGTTTATCAGTGGTGCAGTAACCTTTGGTGAACTGTATGCGCTTGCCGGGTCGCTTTATGGCAGGTTCTCAAAAATTGAAAACAAAAGTATCCCCGTTTGTCTGGCTGCAGAGGAGAGGGATCTTGTTGCCGCAGCCATACTTGCGGCCATGGCCAGTGGGGTAATCCTGGTTCTGCCGCACAGTCTTTCCAAGGGAGCGCTTCTGCAGATGCGTGAGGTGACCGGTTTTACTACTGCTGTGACAGATGCTAAACTGGACTTTCCTGAAGATACCTGTATTCTCTCCTCTGTTCTCAGGGAGGGAGGAGCAAAACTCCCGGAAATATGTGTGAATCCGGATGTCGAATTGCTGCAGTTGTTTACTGGCGGCTCCACAGGCACTCCAACGATCTGGTCTAAGACCATTGCTAATCTTTTTGGTGAAGCCCGGTTTATGGCAGAAGAGTACAGAGTTGACAGGGAAGACGTTATTGTGGCGACGGTTACCCCGTTTCATATTTACGGCCTTCTTTTTTCTGTGCTTCTCCCCTTGGTGGCCACTGCTGCTGTGGCCGCTGAAACGCCCTCTTTTCCGGCAGAAATTGCGGGGGCGGTGTCGCACCATGCTGCAACTGTTCTGGTCAGTGTTCCTGCGCACTACAGGGTTATTGCGGACAGGCAGCTTCACTCCACACTGCGACTTGCCTTTTCCTCAGCCGGGATGCTTGATGAGGGCGATAATGAGCAGTTTTGCAGGGGTAATGGCGTGGGAGTCGTTGAAGTCTATGGTTCTACAGAAACGGGAGGACTGGCCACCAGAAACAGGGCTGAAGGGCAGGCTGCTTTTTATCCTCTTTCTCCAGTCTCCTGGAAAATACTTAGAAGGCGTCTTTTGGTGAATTCCCCCTTTCTCTCTCCTGATCTTCCCCGGGACGAGGATGGCTTTTTTCTGTCAGGGGACCTGGTGGAACAGCATGGAGAAGAAAGCTTTTTTCTCCTGGGACGTGCTGATTCGGTGACAAAGGTTGGAGGAGAGCGGGTTGACCTTGATGAGGTTCGGGATGTGATCCAGAGTCAGGTGGCTGTAAAAGAGTGTGTGGTAGTCGTCCATGGAGAAGATACGGGCAGGGGCAATCGTATTGCCGCCATGGTCCGGGGAAAAAATATCGATATTGCAGCGCTGCGATCTGTGCTCGCTGAGGTTTTGGAGCCTGCTGCCCGGCCCAAACGTATTCTTGCTGTTAAGCAAATTCCTGTCACCGCAAATGGGAAGTATGACAGGCAAGAAATTTACCGTCTTCTCAACGGCTGTTCTTTCTGATGAATGAAAACCCGGATTTCAAATAATAAGCTGCTTTGTGGCGCAAAAGCCGGGTACGAAAATCTCTGTGCCTGGGCTGATCTCCTTGACAGTATCAATGTCTTTCCTGTGGCAGATGGTGATACTGGAATGAACCTCCGGGTGAGCCTTGCTCCACTGCGTGATTGCGGGCAGGGGCTTGATGTCTCCCTGAAACTGTTGCAAAGCAATGGTCGTGGTAACTCAGGTAATATCGCGGTTGCTTTTTTCTCTGAATTTCTCAAGGCGGATCAGTTTTCTCTTGCAGATCAGGCAGAAAAGGCTCGAGACAGGGCTCGTCTTGCTATTGCCGTGCCCAGGGCAGGAACCATGCTTGAAGTTTTTGATGCCCTTTGCGGGGTGCTCCGCGATAATGGTCCCGGTTTACCGGCATATCCTGTGCTGCGTGACTGTCTACGCCAGGCTGTAGCGGCAACGAAGTTCCGTCTGCCGGAACTTGAGGTGGCAGGAGTCGTGGATTCCGGTGCCCTTGGAATGTTTGTTTTTTTTGATGGTTTTTTTAAAGACCTGGGTGGGCAGCAGAAAGAGTTCACCCCCCTGATGGATATTTTTGAAGGTATGCTTCTGGTTACCGATACCTTTGTCGCTGCTGGAAAGAAAGAGCATTGCGTGGAAGCCACCCTGGCACCCGGGCATGCCGATTCGGATATTTCCAGCAAAATTGCAGAACTTGGCAACAGTGCGGTGATTGCAAAGTCTGAGCATGGAATGAAGATCCATCTCCATACTGACGACCCCGGTAAACTTCGGAAGACACTCTCTCCGCTTGGGGATCTTCTGGATTGGTCAGAGGAGGTCATGGCTCCCATGAAGCGAATCAGGGATTATGCAAAGTTCTCTACAAACCGGGTGCGGATTATGACAGATGCTGCAGCTTCCATTCCTCAGGAGCTTGGGCGTAATCATGGTGTGATCCTGCTGGACAGCTATATTCTTGCTTCGGATCGGGCGGTTCCGGAGAGTCTGCTTTCTCCGGAACCCCTCTATGCCCTGATGAGGGCCGGAGAAAAAGTTACTACGGCTCAGGCTTCCAATGATGAGCGGTACCTTCACTATCAGGCAGCTTGTGCCAGGTATGGAGATGTTTTGTATATTGCTACCGGTTCAGCTTTTACTGGTAATTATGCAACGGCACTATCCTGGAAAAAACAATATGATGTAAATGGAGATATGGCAATCGTTGACAGCGGTGCCGCTTCCGGTCGTCTGGCTGTTATCACCCTCCTTGCCGCCCGTCTTGCCGAATCCGGCGCATCAATGCAGGAGTTGTTATCCTCTGTGACATCTCTCACTGACAGTGCCGAAGAGTATGTTTTTATCAACGAGTTGAAATATCTTGTGGCTGGCGGTAGAGTCTCAAAAACAAAGGGGCTTTTCGGAGATCTTTTTCACATGAAGCCGGTTATCAGTCCTATGGCGGAGGGGGTACGGAAGGTTGCTGTACTTCGCAACCGGGATGCGCAGTTGGGGTTTGCGCTGGAGAGGATTGAAGATCGGCCTGACCTGTTTGTATTGTTGCAATATACGGATAACAGGGAGTGGCTTACAGAAGAGGTTGAACCACAGTTGCGTCAAAAACTCCCCCGTGCAGAAATATTACTGCTGCCTCTGTCACTAAGCTCCGGTGTACACATGGGGCCGGGAACCTGGAGTCTGGCTGTTGCCCCGCTGGAGAAACTACAATGATTGATCACGGCAGGGTGGCTGTTATTATTCCAGCCTTTAATCATGGGGTCCGCTTAAGTGATGTTGTCTGGCAGGTGAAGAATCTGGGGTATCCGGTCTTTGTGGTCAATGATGGCTCAACAGACACGACTGCAGAACTTCTGGCATCCATGGATGGAATAACGGTGCTGGAGCATACCGTTAATATGGGAAAGGGCGAGGCGCTGGTGACAGGTTTCAAGGCAGCAACTGCCAGCTGTGACTGGGCCATCAGCATTGATGCTGATGGCCAGCATAAGCCCGAAGATGTCGGGTGTCTGCTGGCTGCTGTACCGGCAGATCAGCGCCCCATTGTGATTGGGGCGCGCTTGGGAATGGATGGGGAAAATGTGCCTTGGACTTCCAGGTTTGGACGGGGCTTTTCCAACTTCTGGGTTTGGGTCTCAGGTGGACCGCTGGTAAGTGATTCCCAGTCAGGGTTCAGGCTCTACCCACTGCCGAATGTGCTGCACCTTGATATTCGATCCAGGCGCTTTCAGTTTGAGGTGGAGGTGCTGGTCAAGGCGTGCAGAGCTGGGATTCCCGTGTTTGAAGCCCCGGTTCAGGTCGTTTATCAGAAGGGTGCCGAACGTATCTCTCATTTTCATCCCTGGCGGGATTTTCTGCGAAATTCTCTGACATTCAGCAGGTTGATTTTTGGGCGTATTTTCAGCATATTCCGGTGGAGAGCGCGTTGAAGGGGCTCTGGTATAAGACCCTTGAGACCTTGACTGGTATATTCGGGGCATGGCTTTTTGTTGTGGTCTCAAGGATTATTGCAGCAGGTTATTTTTTGTTCTCAAAAAAGGTGAAGGAGAGCAATCGTTTTTATGGCCTTCTTTATCCACAGAAGGGCAGGTGGTATCATCGCCTCTGCAGTTTTCGTCAGTATCAGAATTTTACGACTATCCACTATGATCGATTTCTGGCCCGGCATGGTCATGTGACGAGGTTCAGTTCTCATGGTTGGGAAAAGCTGAAAGAAGTGGTGCAGGAAAGGGGAGCTGTTCTACTCATGTCCCATCTGGGAAACTGGGAGATTGCGGCTCAGCTTCTTAAACAACAGGAGAACGAACTGAAGCTTCTGCTCTATATGGGGGTAAAGGAGAGGGAAGGAGTGGAAGGGTTGCAGAAAGAGCAGCTGCAGAAATCTGGCGTGAAGATCATTGCTGTGGAGCGTGATGGCGGTTCTCCTTTTGATGCGGTGGAGGGGATACGCTTTCTACAGGAAGGAGGCCTGGTCTCCATGACTGGTGATATCCTCTGGCGCAGCGATCAGAAGAGTCTCACTGTTGATTTTCTTGGTGGTACTGCGAGGATACCCGAGGCACCCTATGTTTTTGCCATGGTGTCCGGGGCACCCATCTTCTGCTTTTTCAGCTTTCGCAGTGGTAATAACAGTTATGACTTCAGTCTGGCTGAGCCCATTTATATTAAGTGTCGGAACAGGGGAGAACGCAAACAGCGGATTCAGGAGGCGGCTCAAAACTATGCGGACTTATTATCGAGTCAGCTTCGGGCCCATGCCCTTGAATGGTACCACTTTGATCGCTTTGTGGACTAAAATTCTTTTTGTTTCTTTTTCTTTTCATTTTATTAGAAAACTGTGTAGTGTCAGGCGTCAAGACCCCCTTACAATAAACATTTTCAGGTACGCAATATAGACTATGACAAGAGATGAACTGCAGGAAAGAATTGTCGCAATATTAGTGGATGAGTTTGAATTTGAAGATCCGGGCCTGGATGATAATCTTCGGGATGATCATGGTTTTGACAGCATTGATGCCATTGAGCTGCTGGCAAAGATAGAAGAGATGCTTGGATTTCAGATATCACGGAAAGAAAAGGAACAGGCCATGAGTATTCGGACCATAAGTGATATCCTCGACTTCATCGAAACCATTCAGGCTGCCCATAAAAACTGATTCACAGAACCCATGATCAGGCGAGTTGTAATCACAGGCTGTTCGGCTATCACCCCTATTGGCTACGGCAAAGAAGACATTGTCGAGAGTCTTCGTATGGGGCAGTCCGGCGTGAAACCCTTGCGTGACGATGGACTACTCACCGAGCGTATTCATTCCAGGGTTTTCGGCACAGTCGATTACCCCATTGATTACGGGTTTCCCAGAAAAGACACCAAGACCATGGGGCCTGTCGCCTATTATGCCTGTCAGGTGGCACGGGATGTGCTGCGGCAGTCTGGACTTGACCGAGATTTCATCACTTCCGGCCGCCTTGGTGTCTCATTCAGCTCCACCCATGGCAGTCCCACAGTACAGCGCAATATCTATAAGAAATTCTTCAGTGAGGATAAATCACAATTTTCTTCCATCGGGGCAGTGGATTACTTGAAATCCATGGTCCACACCACAGCGGTGAATATCACTCGTATGTTCGGGATAACAGGGCGCGTGGTAGCCTCCTCCACTGCCTGTACGACCTCCAGCCAATCTATTGGCTTTGCCTATGAAATGGTGAAATTCGGGATGCAGGATGCCATGCTCGCCGGAGGTTCTGATGAGTATGATACAACCACTGTGGCGGTGTTTGACAATCTGCTGGCCTGTTCGGTTGATTATAATGATACTCCGCACTGTACCCCGCGTCCCTTTGATGTGGACCGGGATGGTCTGGTGGTGGGTGAGGGCGGAGCAGCTGTGCTGCTCGAAGAGTATGAACACGCAAAGGCTCGTGGTGCGGTCATCCTGGGTGAGGTTATAGGATTTGCCTGCAATAATAATGGGGGGGATCTTATCCTGCCCAACCTTGATGGCATAACAGCCACTCTGCGCCTGGCTCTTGCCGATGCCGACATCAGCTCCGAAGCGGTTGATTTTGTTTCTGCCCATGCCACGGCAACCAAGATGGGTGATGTGATTGAGTCGCAGGCCATAGATGCTGTTTATGGCAACGGACGGAATAAACCCTGGGTCACAGGGCTTAAAAGTTATATGGGGCATACCATGGGAACCTGTGGTGCCATTGAGCTTATTCTGAGTCTCTATATGATGGAACAGGGATTCCTCGCTCCCACCCTGAATCTTGATACCGTCGATGAACGTTGCGCTATGTTACGCCATGTGCGCGAGGTGCAGGATAACGAAATTCGCACAGCTGCCATTCAGAATTTTGCCTTTGGCGGTGTGAACACCTGTCTGCTTGTGAGAGATGGAAGAGAATAGGGAGATAACTGTTTTAGCGGGCCTGGTAAACTGGGCCGTAACCATTCTCTGCTGGGTCTATTTTATATTCGCCTTCCTGCTCTTTTTCTCCTGGTTTTATATTCTTGCTTTTTGTCTCTCTCGCAATCGGGAACGTAGTTTTCAATACCTCAATCATCAGTTTTTTAAAGGCTTTCTTGGCCTGCTTCGTGTTCTGGTACCTGCCAGGCAGTGGCGTATTGATCAACGTATTGCGAAAATACGGGGCTCCATTATTGTCTGTAATCATCGCTCCTACCTGGATCCTCTTATTCTGCTTTCTCTGCTGCCCCGGAGTAAGACCATAGTGAAAACCATCTTTTTCAAGGCACCGGTGTTTGGCTGGCTGATGTCTGTGTCTGGCTACCTTCCTGCCACCAGTGACGGGAAAAATGGAGCTCGGATGATAAAGCATCTTGAAAATATGGGGACCTTTTTTGAAGATGGAGGGAATCTCTTTGTCTTCCCAGAGGGTACCCGGAGCAGGGGGACAGATCTAAGAGTGTTTTACAGAGGCGTTTTTAAAATTGCCAGAATGTATCATCGGCCCATAGAGGTTCTGGGACTATCAAATACTGATAAACTGTTTCCACCGGGTAAATTTGTCTTTGAGACCTGGAAGCAGGATATCATTAGGATGGAAAGAATTGGCTGTGTCAATTCTGCTGTGAGAACACGACGGGTGTCTGTTGCGGATCTTGAAAAAGAGGTACGACAGATTTTTCAGAAGAGCAGCATGTTCGCAGGAGCATTGTGATGAAGGTTTTGATGATCTCCATGCCTGATGTGGTACCCGTTCTGGTCCATGAAGCTGCTGTGCATATACCAAATCTCGGTATTGCCAGTGTCGGAGGGAATATTGATCCGCGTCATGACGTTTTTCTAGTGGATCTTATTCGTAAGCGGCGTGGGGTCAAAAGATATCTGACCAAAGTCATGGCAAAAATAGTACCGGATCTGGTGGGGCTGTCCGCCATGGCCTGGCAGTATGATACCTGTATCAAAATTGCCCATCTCCTTAAAGAGTTGCAACCGCATGTGAAGATAGTCATTGGCGGTTATCATGCAACGCTTATGGCTGGTGAGATCGCTGAGTCACCCGAGTCGAAATGGCTTGATTTTATCATAAGGGGTGAGGGTGAAGAGGCCTGTCGTCGCCTTGTAAATGCTCTGGATGCTACGGATACTCTTGCCGATATTCCGTCGCTCTCTCATAAGGACGGCGGGCGCTTTATCCATAATCCGCTGGGACAGAATCTTGATCTCGCCACTCTGAGGCCGCCTATCCGTGATAAGCGGAGATTGACTTGGGGCTATCATATTATGAATGCCGGTATCGAAGCCCTGGAAACTTCACGGGGGTGCACCCGCTCATGTAATTTCTGCAGTATGAAGAATATGTACGGCCGCACTTTCAGAACCTATCCCATCAGCCGAGTTCTCCATGATATCGATGATATTTATTATAATCGAAAGGTTCGTGCTATTTTTATAACTGATGATAATATGGTGCTGAACCCGTCTAGGGTGATTGAACTCTGTGATGCAATCATAGCCAGAGGGTACAAAAAGCTGAGACTCTTTGTTCAGGCAGATTGTGTTACCATATCACACCGTGAAGATATGGTCGAAAAAATGGCTGCTGCCGGTTTCTGTTCAGTTTTTTTAGGTATTGAGAATGGCTCAAAAAAGAATCTTAATACTGCTGGCAAGGGAGATATTGTTACTGCGTCTAAGAAGGCCGTTGAGCTGTGTCATAAGCACGGTATTATGGTGATTGGTGGCTTGATTTTCGGTTTTCCCAATGATGACGTAGATTCGATTCGGGAAAATTACCAGTTTTTTAAGGAGATTGGTGCTGACGCAGCCTATTGCCAGATTATCACTCCCTATCCAAAAACGGGGATGCGGGATCAACTTCTGGCTCGGAATCTGGTAACCAATAAGGCTGATTACAAGAAGTACAACGGGCTCTGGGCAAATGTTCGGACTGATTTTCTTGACTCGAACGAGTTGCAGTACCAGTTCTGGTACCAGCGTCAGGTGGTGCTGGGCTGGTGGACTCCACCTGAGTCAGCGCGAAGACAGGGGCGGCTGTGGATCTGGATCTGGCGATTTATGTTCAAGCCCCTCCTCATGATCCATTACCAACGGGTGATGAAAAAATATGGCTGGAAGGGACGGTTTCAGCGCGAGATCGAACGCCTGGAGAGAATGAATACATTTACTGATCTTAACGAATACTGATAACTAAAATACGATAAATGCAGTTATATAACCTTGAATTTACTGAAGAAGAAATAAAAGATGCCGTGGCAGACGGACGTTTGCTGTCCATGGAAATCGAGTTCAGCAGGATCTGTAACTTTCGCTGTTCCTACTGTTATGTGCCCGAGAAAAAAGAATGCAGGGGCGAACTCTCAAAAGATGAGTTGAAGGATGTGATCCTTCAAGCCAGAAAAATGGGTGCCCGGAAGATCATTATTCTCGGAGGAGAGCCGAGTATATATCCGCATCTTCTTGAAATGCTGAATTTTCTGGCTGGGCATGCTTTTGAAGTGGAGATGTTCACCAACGGAACTGGTGTTGATGAGCGGCTTGCCGGTCTGATGGCAGAACTGAAGGTACGGGTAGTGTTGAAGCTGAATTCTCGTAAAAAAGAGGTGCAGGATCGTCTTGCGGGCAGGGACGGAGCCTACGACATTATTCAGACAGCCTTTGGCCATTTGAAGGCTGCTGGTTATCCCTCAGATGATCTTTTTTTAGCACTGTCAACGGTTATTTGTCAGCCAAATTTTGATGAACTGGTGGATATGTGGCAGTGGGTTCGTGATCAGAAGATGGAGCCCTATTTCGAGGTAATAACCCCCCAGGCAAATGCCATAGAAAACAGTTATCTCTCCGTTGATTCCGGGAAATTAAAAGATCTTTTTTCCCGTCTCTCCCAGATTGATCAGGAAAAATATGGCCGTGAATGGGAACCACAGCCGCCTCTGGTGGGGAATCGCTGCATGCGGCATCAAGTATCCTGCCTGGTCACTGCCACTGGTGACGTGACTCCCTGTGTCGGGGTGACCATTCCCCTGGATAATATACGGAATAACAATCTTGCCCATATCCTGAAAAACAGTGAGGTGGTTAATAATCTCAAAAACTACCGGGAAATGATCAAGGGCGAATGCAGAGATTGCGATAGGGCTAATGAGTGTTACGGCTGCCGTGGCGCCGCCTACCAGCTCACCGGCGATTATCTTGCATCCGATCCTACCTGCTGGAGAAATCAGAAGGCTGTCGTGAGTAGTGGTAAATGAAATCTGAGCATGGAAACGTCCTGATAATCGGTTCCGGTGTCGGTGGGCTGAGCATCGCAATTATCCTTGCCGGGCTCGGTTATGATGTTACGGTTCTTGAAAAAAACAGAGCCCCTGGTGGATTGTTGCGGAGCTATACCCGGGATGGGATTGAATGTGCTGTGGGAGTACATTATCTTGGTTCTCTGGACAGGGGCCAGGTTCTCAGAAAATTCTTTGATTATCTCGGAGTGACCGATGAGATAGCTGTGTCCCGGATGGGCGAAGACGGCATCATTGATCGCTATCTTTTTAATTCCCCAGCCACCCACCCTGCCCATTTTGATATGCCTCCCGGTTTTGATGCTTATGAGGCCAATCTGTTGCAGGCCTTTCCTGCTGAAGCTGTGAGTATTAAAAAGATTGTGACTGACTTGCGGGGGAGTGCAGATATGTTGCATAATCTGGATATTCTCCATGCAAAAGAGGGCGATTTCTCTCTTCTGGATCAGAGCCGGCCCTATGGTGATTTTCTTGATGACCTTGGTTGTTCTCCCGGTCTTCGCAGCGTGCTGGCCCTTGCCTCATCCTGGATTGGCGTTCCTGTTTCTGATTGTCCCGGCTATTATCACAGCATGGCTCTCGCTTCTTATCTTTCTTCATCATGGCGTCTCGAGCAGAGTGGCACTGCCATGGCGGATGTGCTGGTAAATCGCCTTAAAAAACTGGGTGGCAGGGTCATTTGTGATGCAGAAATTGATACGATTGTAGTGGATGCAAGGGTTGTGAAGGGAGTGCATTTGTGCAACGGCGAATATTTTTCTGGATCAATGGTGGTCGGGGCTGTGCATCCGGGAGTTGTCCTAGGGATGTTGCCGGATGGCGCGGTCAAACCATCCTATCGTAATCGAATTCGTAAGTTGCAGAATACCCATTCGGTTTTCTCAGTGCATGCCCGGGTCGATGCAGAAGACCATCCGGAGATTTCTCATAATATTTTTAAGGTAGAGACAGACAAGAAGGGCAATATTCCTGACCTGAAGTATTATCAACTTCGCAGTTGTGAACAGGAGAGGTACTCTTTGCTTTCGATCCTGACTTCTGGGAACGATGGATACTGGCTTCCCTGGAGGGAGACTCTCAGTGGACGACGAGGCGCTGAATATCGTGATTTGAAAAAAAGACATGCCGACAGGCTGATTCAGGAAGCTGAGGGGGTCTTTGGGGCCTTTTCCGGCTTGAAGGTACTTGACAGTTATACCCCCCTCACTCTGCGTGACTGGGTGAATACGCCGGACGGCAGTGTTTATGGGGTGCTGAGGGCATCAAGTCAGGTTCTGACCACCGCCATGCTGAATCGTACTGCAGTGAAGGGACTTTATCTTGCCGGTCAGAATGTACTTGCGCCTGGAGTGATCGGGGCCATTATGGGATCTTTCAGCACTGTGAAACTGATTCTTGGGCCTCTGGAATTTCAGAGACAGGTCGGTTTGTGAGGGGGGCTTCATGATACGTATAATTTTGTTTGTATTTGGCAGTCTCTTTTTTCTTCATGTCTCAAGGAGATCACTGGGCAATCCTTCATCTCACGGTTTTTATCGCTTTTTTGCTTTCGAAGGTATTTTGGCCCTTGTTCTTTTGAACCATCCCTACTGGTTCAGGGATCCCTTTTCCCCCATCCATTGTATTTCCTGGCTGTTTCTTGTGGCGGCTGTTCTTTTTATCGCGCAGTCTCTCTTTATGCTCAAAAAAAAGGGTGGCCATGCCGTTCGCAGGGACATGCCTGAAAATCATTCCTTTGAGAACACTGTGAATGTGGTTGAGAATGGCTTGTACCGCTATGTGCGGCATCCCATGTACAGTTCACTGCTCTTTCTCGGTTGGGGCGCATTTTTAAAGAATATTAGTCCGTTAACCGGACTACTGATTGTGCTTGTGAGCGGATTTATCATTGCCGCCGCTCGGGTTGAGGAGCAGGAAAATATTCAATTTTTCGGCACTGCCTACAGAGAATATATGAAGAGGAGTAGGATGTTTCTGCCCTGGCTGATCTAAATAATACCCGTCCATAAAATGACTTTTTTCCTCTGACCATACATTAGTGTGAAAAATGTTATCTTCGAAATATCAACGGTATGTACCCCGAAGGTATCTTCTGCTGGACATCTGCGGAACAAGGTTCCCTGTACCTCGATTTAGAGAAAAAATTTCATTAATTATTGAACGGGCATAACTAACAGCTATTTAAGGCGGCTGTTAGTTACTGTATTTAATAAAATAATAAAGTCTGATAAAAAAAATCGGCCCTTTTTCCATCATATAA
>Ga0256840_1001030_pt1 | contig 27194 bp, 25 predicted proteins | sample 355202metaG_FD_185969 | JGI IMG/M metagenome (GOLD analysis project Ga0256840, IMG submission 185969) | Hydrothermal vent microbial communities from Mid Atlantic Ridge, Atlantic Ocean - 355-202 | ecosystem: Environmental > Aquatic > Marine > Hydrothermal vents | place: Atlantic Ocean: Mid... | reverse complement strand
CTAAGCGTGAGGCATTAGCCATGACCGAACGTGATTTAGCGCTTTGGGACTACGAAACTAGGCGGTTAGATATTATTTATCAAGTAGCTACGCGTTATATGGCAGTCGTCGCTAATCAAGCTCGTCTTGAGTTAGCCATTGAAACCACGGCTGTCGCTGAAGATATTTTCAAGACAGTCGTTGCCAGAGTCAAGGCCGGAAAAGTGTCCCCACTGGAACAAAGTAAGTCTCGGGTCGAGTTGGCAAAGGCGCGTCTAAACTCAGCGCGAGTTAAGCGTGAGCTGGTCAGTAACAAACAAAACCTGGCGGCTGTTTGGGGTAGCATTAATCCTCTATTTAAACGGGTGAATGGAGATTTATTTGCAGTGCAAGCGGTGCCTGAATTCTCAAACTTGCTGTCTCGGCTGAGTAACAACCCTGACCTGGCACGTTGGGCTACAGAAATAGAGCGCTATCGAAAAGCTATTGCCTTGGCTAAAGCCAAAAAAATTCCCAGCATTACTTTTATGGCAGGCGGCAGGCATTTTGCTGAAACTGATGATTTTGCAGCTGTTGCAGGCATTTCTGCCCCCTTGTTTATTTTTGATACTAAACAAACAGGTGTTGACGAAGCCCAAATGGTTTTAACTCAGGCCATGCAAAAACAACAAGCTGCAAAAGTTGCTATTCGTTCATCACTGATTGAAAGCTATCAGCAATTGCAAATGAGCTCAACTGAAATAACTGTGTTTCGTGAAGACGTGATACCCAGTGCCAAAGAAGCATTTAGAGCTGCGAAACTGGCTTACCGACTGGGTGAAATTGGTTCATTAGATTTGCTGGATGCTCAACGCACGCTGTTTCAAAATAGCAGAGAACAACTCGAAGCATTAGCGACTTTTCAATTTAATATTGCCAAAATTGAACGATTAATCGGTGGAGGTTTAAACCCATCTTCTGAAAAAACAAGTGAGACTATCCAATGAAACCTACGAATTGTGTAACAAATCGGAACAAAACCAGATTAAAGCCAGTGTCTTGTTTGTTTTTTTTACTATTAATGGCTGGTGTTCAGCCTCCAGCTATAGCGGCTGACCATGATCATGAAACGGAGCAACATAAAGATGAAGAGGGACATAATCATGAGAAACATGAGAGCGATGAGAAAGATGAAGATCATGGGGAGCATGAGGAACATGGGGAGGATGAAGGTCATGAAGAACCAGAGTTAAAATTTTCTGCTGCTGAACTGCAAGAGTTTTCTATTAAACTCGCTCAAGCACAATCAGGTGTCATCAATAAAACTCTGAGTTTAACCGGTGAAGTCATTGTTGCCCCTGAACGCTTGTATCATGTGGTGCCTCGCGTATCAGGTGTCGTGCGTCAGGTGTTTAAACATTTGGGGGACAAGGTGAAAGCCGGCGACCTTTTAGCCACACTATCCAGCCGAGATTTAGCGGATGCAAAGGCTGAGTTTGTAGCTACAGACAGTTTATTGAAACTGGCAAATACCAATTTAAAAAGGGAGCGAGATTTATATAAAAGCAAAGTGACTGCAAAACGTGAATATCTTGCTGCCAGGCAAGTGCAGGTAGAAATGTCGATTAAACGTAAAGCGGCAGAGCAACGGCTATCAGCCATCGGTTTGACTGAAAAAGCCATCCTTTCAATTTTGCGTAATGTAGATAAAGATCTGACGTTATATGAATTACGTGCACCTGCGGAGGGTGTGATTATTGAAAAACATGCAACCCAAGGTGAAGTATTGGAAAACAACAATCGTAGCTTTACGGTTGCCGATTTATCTCAAGTCTGGGTAAACCTGACGGTTTATCAAAAAGATTTGCCCTTTATGGAACAAGGACAACAGGTATCAATCAGTACGCGTTTTGGATCAACTGACAAACAACCGACATCAGTAAGTCGAATCAGTTGGTTGAGTCCTGTATTTGATGAAAAAACCCGTAGTGCAATAGCTAGGGTAGTTATTGACAATACTGATGGGCAATGGCGACCTGGTTTATTTATCAACGCTAAAGTTGCGATTGAAAAGAAGCAGGCTGAGATAGTTATCCCTTTATCTGCGTTGCAAACTGTAGAAGGGAAAACCATTGTTTTTGTACAACATGAAGACGGTGGTTTTGAACCGCAAGCGGTACAAACTGGACGTAGAGATTTTCAACAGGTTGAAATTATCCATGGCTTAAAACAGGGTCAAACCTATGTCAGCCAAAATGTCTTTTCCTTGAAAGCACAATTGCAGAAAGGTGAGTTTGGTGAAGGACACAGCCATTAATAGAACATCCCATTAAATCTGGATGTACAAAAACAAATGTAGGATGTGCTGACGATAGGAAGCGCATCTGTAGTGCAAATTGCTATCTTAAATGATGCGTTTCGTTCCTCAGCACATCCTACAATACTCCTCTGGAGAATTTATGATCAATCAAATAATTAATTTATCTCTGCGTAGTCGATTGCTTATGCTGGTACTTGCCGTTGTTGTTATTGCAACGGGCTATCGTAGTTACCAGGGTTTGCCTGTCGATGCATTTCCTGATGTTTCACCTAATCTGGTACAAATATTCACCATTACTGAAGGGCTGGCGCCTGAAGAAATTGAAATGTATGTGACCTATCCTGTTGAAGCGGCCATGACAGGTTTACCTGGCATAGAAAAAATTCGCTCAGTGTCGAATTTTGGCTTATCGGTAGTCAATGTCTATTTTGAGGATGATGTCAGTATTTATTTTGCCCGGCAATTGGTGGGTGAACGATTACAGGAAGCACGGGATCAAATTCCGTCCAGTTTTGGCGAACCAGGAATGGGGCCTATTTCAACTGGGATGGGATTAGTCCTGTTTTACTATCTAAAAGATGATACCCAAAAATATTCATTAGAAGACTTACGCTCTATGCAGGACTGGATTGTTAAATTCAATTTGCAAACAGTTAAAGGGGTGACTGAAGTTTTAGGAATTGGGGGATTTGAGAAGCAATTTCATGTGGTTGTGCAACCCGATGCTTTATTACGCTATAACGTGACTTTAAATGAATTAATCGAACGTGTGCGAAGCAATAATCTTAATGTGGGGGCTCAATACCTGGAGAGAAATAATGAACAGTTTATTATTCGCTCTGTAGGTTTGGCTAAGGGCATACCTGATATTGAAAATATTGTGGTAAAAACCGTGGACGGTCGTCCCGTCTATTTATCAGAACTTGCCGAAATAAAAGTGGGCGGTGCAATCAGGCGAGGTCTTCAGACTCGTAATGGTGAAGGCGAAGTAGTTGCAGGGATGGCCATTAAGTTATATGGCACTAATGCTTCAACAGTGATAGAACGGGTTGAACAGAAAATTGAAGATATCAATAGAACCTTACCTGAAGGCATCAGTATCGCTCCCTATTATCAGCAAAAAGATATTGTTGAAGGTGCGGTTAATACGGTAAGCAGTGCATTAATACAAGGTATTATTTTGGTTGCCTTAGTATTGCTGGTATTTATGGGGGGCTTTCGGCCCAGTCTGGTAGTGGCTCTTTCTATTCCTTTTTCGGTGATGTTTGCCTTTATCGCTATGGGTTTATTGGGCATGTCGGCTAATTTAATGTCTTTAGGCGGACTGGCGATTGCCATTGGCATGATGGTTGATGGCACCATTGTAATGGTCGAGAATGTTGATCGATTGCTTCGGGAATCAAGCTCGGATGAATCAAGGTTGCATGTCGTGGGTAGAGCCTGTCAAGAAGTAGGGAAACCCATTTTGTTTGCCATTGCCATTATCATCATCGTGTTTTTACCCTTGTTTACTTTAGAGGGTGTCGAAGGTAAAACCTTTAGACCGCTGGCTTATACGGTGGCATTGGCGATGCTGGGGTCTTTAGTTTATGCACTTTTTCTGGCTCCCGTCTTATCTGATGTGTTGATGCGACGCAATTCAACCGTTGATGGAAAGTTGGGGTTGGATGAGCGTATCCTCAATGCCATACTGAGACCATATCGTCCTTTAGTCGAATACTTTGTTAACAACCGCAAACTTGCTATCGTTTTATCTGGCGGACTGCTGTTGGTGGGGATGGTCATATTTCCTTTTCTGGGTTCTGAATTTACCCCGAAATTGCAGGAAGGCACGATTGTTGTTCGGTTAACCATGGCTCCGTCAATTTCTATCAATGAAAGCAAGCGCAATACATCCATTGTGGAACGGCGATTATTAAAAATTCCAGAAATCATAGAGGTTACCAGTCGCATTGGGCGCGGTGAAGTGGGTGCTCATGCAGATCCTATTAATTCAGCAGAAATGTATCTCATACTCAAAGATAAGGATGAATGGAGAGAACCAGGGAATCAAGGGCTTATCGAAAAGGAAATTCGAGAAATGGTGGCTGATTTACCAGGTATAACCGCGAATTTAACCCAACCCATTGAAATGGCTGTAGATGAGCTAATGGAAGGGGTTAGGGCAGAACTGGCGGTTAAATTATTTGGTGATGATTTAGCTCAGCTCAAAACCAAAGCCGATGAAATAGCTGCTGTTATAAAAAAAGTTGAAGGTGCGGCTGATGTTCAGGTTGATCAGGTTACTGGGACACCACAATTAGTGATCACGCCAGATCGTCTTGCCATTGCGCGTTATGGACTTAACTTAGTGGATGTGCAAAATGTTATCAGTAGTGCTATTGGAGGAGTGACTGCGGGGCAAGTATTTGAAGGCATTCGACGTTTCGATATTCTGGTGCGCTATCAAAAACAAGATCGGGATAGTATCGAAGCGATTCGTAATTTACTGATCAGTGGGCCTGATAATATTAAAGTGCCGTTAGCACAAATCGCGACTATTGAAGAAATTGTTGGGCCTAGACAAATCACCCGAGAAAATAACCAGCGCTTTATCAGTATTCAGGCCAATGTGATTGATCGGGATATCGTGTCTTTTGTTGAAGAAGCACAGCAAGTAATTGACAGTAAGGTCAAGCTGCCACCGGGTTATTTTACCACCTGGGGTGGGCAATTCCGTTTACAGCAAGAAGCGAATAAACGTCTGGCAATAGTTATTCCTGTGACTTTAGTCATTATTTCGTTACTGCTTTACAGTAGTTTTGGATCCGTTAAAAATGCAGCTTTGATTTTGTTAAACATCCCTTTGGCATTAGTCGGCGGTGTGATTGCCTTGTGGATTAGCGGGCAAAACTTGTCTGTACCTGCATCTGTGGGGTTTATCGCTCTGTTTGGGATTGCACTGGAAAATGGCATGGTGTTAATGACCTATTTGAATCAATTAGTAAAAGATGGGATACCGATTGATGAAGCATCCATAAAAGGTGCCTGTTTAAGAGTACGCCCTGTTTTAATGACGGCGGTGACTACTGCATTAGGACTGATTCCATTATTGCTGGCATCAGGGACAGGGTCAGAAGTGCAAAAGCCATTAGCTACGGTAGTGGTTGGCGGTCTTGTGACTTCAACCTTACTGACTTTGTTGGTTATACCTGCATTATATAAATGGTTTTCTACCGATACTCAGCAAGACAAATAGTTAATATTGCCTGGATCTTAATATATTTGGGTTCGGGCAATATTCATCTTATAAATAATTAAAATAGGAATGAGAAATATGAAACAAGTTATTGCCTATATAAAACCCCTTAAAATTGAGAATGTCATGTTAGCATTACATAAAATTGAAGGGTTATCAGGAATCAGTGTATTGGAAATGCGCGGTTGTGGACGTAGCCGAAAAGAATCTACAGGTTCTATATTTGATGAAGACAGTTATGGCTTGGTCTCTCGCTTAAAACTGGAAATAGCCTGTTGTGATGAGCTAGTTGAACTGGTTGTTACAGCAATACAGGAAAGTGCACATACTGGCCTTAGAGGAGATGGGAAAATCTATGTATTACCTGCGCTGGAAGCGGTTCGCATTAGTAGTGGTGAAACAGGTGAAGAGGCCATTTAAATTTAATAAGGTTCAGGACTATGAGTACTAATCAAGCTGAAAAATCATGCTGTCATGGTGACCATACCACGAGTAGCCAGCCACCTTCTTCCAATAAAATAAAGGGGATGACCTTCAAAATTGAAGGACTGGACTGCGTTGAAGAGGTGACCATTCTAAAGTCAGAAATCGGTCCTTTAGTTGGAGGCGGTGAAAAGCTGGCTTTTGATGTGATCAATGGTCGTATGACCATTATTGCGGATGCAGGGCAGGTGCCTGAAAAAACTATTATAAAAGCCGTTGCCGCAACCGGAATGAAAGCCACACGCTGGAAACCGGGGGAAACTCAAACCGATGTTAACCAAAGGCAACGGTCACAGACCCTTTATGCCACAATCAGTGGTTTATGTATTGTTGCAGGGATAGTGATACATGTTTTTATTGGCGGTGGTTTTACCGATATTCAACATTTCTTGCAGAGTCCAGAAGCCTGGACTTATTCATGGCAAGCCTTGGGGGATTACCTAAAAAATCTATTCAATGTCCATAGCTCACAAGACATGCCTCTGGCTGAAAAAGCAGCTTATGGTCTGGCTATTATTTTTGGTGTTCGCCACGTAATAGTAAAAGCTTTTTATGCATTAAAGCGGCTCCGTGCCGATATGAACTTGCTAATGCTGGTCGCCATTATTGGTGCCATGGTTATCAATGAATGGTTTGAAGCGGCTGCGGTCAGTTTTTTGTTTTCGCTGTCATTAGCGATTGAAAGTTGGAGTATAGGACGTGCTCGACATGCTGTGGAAGCCTTGCTGGATTTAGCACCTACGGATGTTACCGTAAAAGATGAAAATGGACAGGAGACAAATATACCAGCAGCAACAGTGACTATAGATACTCTATTTATAGTCAAACCTGGTGAAAAAATACCACTGGACGGTGAGGTGATAACGGGTATTAGTTCAGTTAATCAAGCACCTATTACAGGCGAAAGTGTACCAGTGACCAAGAAAATTGGGGATGAAGTTTTCGCAGGAAGTATTAATGGTGAAGCGGCACTGGAAATTAAAGCAACTAAACTGGCTTCAGATACCACGCTGGCACATATCATTCGTTTGGTAGAAGATGCACATAGCAAGCGTGCAGAAGCAGAACAATGGGTAGAGAAATTCGCCCGTATTTATACCCCTATTGTGATGTTATTAGCAATAGCGGTATTTATTATTCCCCCGTTATTTTTTGCAGGTGTTTGGTCTGTATGGCTATATAAAGCATTAGTTTTATTAGTGATTGCCTGCCCTTGTGCACTGGTAATTTCGACACCAGTTAGTATTGTTGCCGCATTAGCCTGTGCTGCCAGGCAGGGCATCTTAATAAAAGGGGGGATATATATAGAGGCTCCGGCCCATCTTAATGCCATTGCTTTTGACAAAACGGGCACACTAACCCGTGGCAACCCTGAGGTGACAGGGCTTTACCCCTACAATAATCATAGTCAAGAAGAGTTGCTCAGTCGAGCCGCCGCTTTAGAGTCACGCAGTAACCATCCATTAGCCAAAGCCATTTTAAACTATACCGAAAAGCAAGGTGTGCAGATTGCCAGGGCTGATAATGTCACTGTTTTACCAGGCAAAGGGGTGACTGGATTATTTAACAATACTGACTTCTGGCTGGGATCTAGGCGCTATTTAATGGAGCGTGGACAGGAAACGCCTGAGATCAATCAGCAAGCTATCGCATTAGAACAGACAGGTAAAACAGTTATTGCCATTGGCAATGATAAGCATGTCTGTGGTCTGATTGCGATTGCCGACCAGCCCAGACCACAAATTGAATCTGTTTTAAAATCTCTTAAACAACAGGGTATTCAGCATTTAGCCATGTTAACAGGTGATAATCAGGCGACGGCTGACAATATTGCCAGGACTTGCGGCATAGATGAAGTTCATGCGGAGCTGCTGCCAGCTGACAAGGTTGAAGTCGTCAGCCAAATGGTGGAACAATACGGCAATGTTGCAATGATTGGCGATGGCATTAACGATGCTCCGGCTCTGGGGAGAGCCAATCTGGGTATTGCCATGGGTGTAATGGGGTCGGATGCAGCGATAGAAACAGCCGATATTGCCTTGATGGGGGATGATCTTTCCAAACTGCCGTGGCTAATAAGCCATTCAAAAAGAACATTGCGCATTATTCGGCAAAATATTGTTTTTGCATTGTCACTTAAAGCTGCTTTTGCAATTTTAGCGTTTGCTGGAATGGCAACTTTATGGCAAGCCATTGCGGCCGATATGGGCGCTTCATTATTAGTGGTGGCTAATGGCTTAAGGCTATTAAAGCCCAAAGGGGTTTGATGGCAAGGCTTTGTCGATTGTAAACTAACCCGTAAATATCTATAGCTTTTTATTTTACATATTGAGTTTAGTCATATCTATTATTATTTTGATGTGGTTCAATTAGCAGTGATCCAGTTGGTTATAGCTGGAGTATGATTGTAATAGCAGTTGCTTCACTGCTATTACATGCAGTTGCAACCGATGCAAAGGGGTAAGTTTCAGGCTTGACTGAGATTATCCTATTCCAGAATAGGGGTAACACGATATGAAACTTAAAATTATTATCTTTGTTGCAGTTGTCTGTTTAGGTACTTTAGCCTGGTATTTTATTCCATCTAATTCTGAAGCCGCAAACCAATTGCAGCTATACGGTAATATTGATATACGGCAAGTTGAATTGAGCTTTCACGACCCTGAACATATTGCTGAAATGTATGTAAAAGAAGGCGAGCGTGTTAAAAAAGGCCAGCTGCTAGCCTCACAATATTTACTGCGTTTTCAATATAATCTGGATATTGCCAAAGCGAGTAGGGAAGGACAGCGACAAGTTGTAGCAAGGCTTGAAGCCGGTTCCAGGCCAGAAGATATTTATAAAGCCCTCGCTGATGTTAATGCTGCCAAAGCTGCCGTAAAATTTGCAGCAAAAGAATATAAACGACAAGTCTCGCTAGTAAAGAAAAAGCTGACATCAAAAGAAAATGCTGACCGTAGCAAAGCTGAGCTGGATCAAGCCAAAGCAAGGCTCAATGCATTTAACGAGTTGCTTAAACTGGCTCAATCTGGCCCTAGAAAAGAGGATATTCTGGCAGCAAAGGCACAGCTAAAAGCTGATGAGGCAAAGGTTAAACTGGCCAAAAAAATACTGGATGATGCTCAGATTCATGCACCTAATGCAGGTATTATTCAAGACCGCATACTTGAGCCCGGAGATATGGCTGATGCACATACACCTGTTTATACCTTGGCTTTAACTGATCCGGTCTGGGCAAGGGTTTTTGTTGCTGGAAAAAACTTAGGGAAACTAAAGCAGGGCATGACTGCAGAAATCAGTACAGACAGTTACCCAGACAAAAGCTATGTGGGCTGGGTCGGTTTTATCTCTCCGACTGCTGAATTTACGCCTAAAACAGTAGAAACGACAGAACTTAGATCGAGCCTGGTTTATCAAGTCCGGGTGTTTGCATGTAACCCGCAAGATGAACTGCGTTTGGGGATGCCAGTGAGTGTAACTATCCCTGTTCAGATCAGCGAGCAGAAAAACAACCCCCATGCCCCCTGTGAATGATAAGACACTGACTTTACATTCAGTCAGTAAATCTTTTGTTTCAGGCCGGGCAATCACCCATGCAGTAAAGAATGTTACGTTTTCTATCAAACCCGGTCATATTACTGCCTTGGTCGGGCCTGATGGGGCAGGGAAAACTACTTTATTACGTCTGGCCGCTGGCCTATTGCTCCCTGATTCTGGAACTGTCAGTGTGTTTTCTTTGGATAGCGATAAGCAGTCAGAGCAAATACGCCATTTAATCGGCTATATGCCACAGCGCTTTGGTTTATATGAAGACCTTAGCGTGATAGAAAACCTTAACCTGTATGCAGATCTTCATCAGCTTGCAGAAAAGGATCGGCAGCAACGTTTTATACAGCTCACAAAAATGTCAGGATTAAGCCCTTTTAATAATCGCCTGGCTGGTCAATTATCGGGCGGGATGAAGCAAAAGCTGGGGCTGGCCTGCACTTTGTTAAGTCAACCCAGGCTATTGCTGCTGGACGAACCCAGTGTCGGCGTTGATCCTCTTTCAAGGCGGGAGCTATGGCGCATTATTGAGCAGCAAATGGAACAGAATGGTATGACAGTTTTGATGAGCACCGCTTATATGGATGAAGCAGAACGCTGTAGCGAAGTTATTTTAATGGATGCAGGGGAATGTCTGCAGAAAAATACTCCCGATTTTTTCAAACATAAAATGCTAGGTTTGTGCTTTGCGGCAAGAGCAGATAAGCAATCTAACCGACAGCTTCAACTCTACTTAAGCCAGCAAGATGAATTTATAGATGCCATTATTCAGGGCGATGATGTCCATGTAGTGATGCAGCAGGGAGCTACATTAGAAAACATAGCTGGCATTCAGTTTGAATCGATAGAGCCTCGGCTGGAAGATGCATTCATAGCTCTGCTAAAGTCGCGATATAAAAGTGCAGTTCAGGCGCCGGCAGCGTTAGCTCAAGCCGGTGCCAGCATAGTGACTGAAGATATTATTCAGGTAGACCGTGTTGATCGCTGGTTCGGTCAATTTCAAGCGGTTAAAGCACTCAGCTTCACTGTTAAACGAGGCGAGATATTTGGCTTATTAGGTGCGAATGGTGCCGGGAAAACAACAACTTTCCGTATGCTCTGTGGCTTATTGCCCGTCAGCAACGGTCAACTATCGGTTGCTGGCATTGATTTACGAACAGCCGCAGCCAAAGCGCGTGCCCGCATTGGCTATATGTCGCAAAAGTTCTCATTGTATAGTCATTTGAGTGTTCGACAAAACCTGGTCTTTTTCAGCAGTGCCTATGGTTTAAGAAACTCCCGTCAGCAGCAAAGAGTAAAATGGGCTTTGCAATTTTACGAGCTGGAACCCTATAGCGACACAAATAGCGGTGATTTGCCGCTGGGTTACAAGCAGCGTCTGGCAATGGCCTGTGCATTAATGCATGAACCTGAGATTCTATTTCTTGATGAACCTACGTCTGGCGTTGATCCTTTAGCAAGGCGCGAATTTTGGATGCGAACCAACCAGCTGGCTGCGACAGGAGTTACCGTCCTGGTCACTACCCATTTTATGGAGGAGGCAGAATATTGTGACCGTCTGATTATTATGGTCGAAGGTGATATTTTAACGATGGGAACCCCTGCCGAAATTAAACGGCAGGCCCAGAGCGAAAACCGTCAAGAACCCACAATGGAAGATGCTTTTATTCATCTTGTTACCCAGCAGGCTCAACAATGAAGTCTCAAATGCGCCTAAAAGGACTTATTTACAAAGAATTTCTGCAAATCTGGCGTGATCCCAGCAGCCTTGCCATTGCCTTTGTATTGCCTGTCTTTCTTTTACTTCTGTTTGGTTACGGTGTATCTCTGGATGCTAAACATGTGCCTATCGGTTGGGTGATCGAAAAACCGACAGCATCAACCTCAAGTTTCAGCAATGCTTTTGCTCATTCTGATTATTTTGAGTCCACTTTTTTTGCCGATATGGAAGATGCAGAGTTCGCATTGCAGGCAAGAAAAATTAATGCAATTATTCATCTTCGTGAAGATTTTAGCCGTCAACTTTTTAAACCCCAACCTGCAGCCATTCAGATTATTGTTGACGGGGTTGATGCCAACACAGCACGGTTGATTTCTGGATATATCCAAGGCACCTGGTCTCAGTGGCTAAATCAGAAGGCCGAGTTACGTGGAACACCCTTGCAGCAACCTGTCATAGCAGACCATCGCATTTGGTATAACAGTGCTGTGCTCAGCAAGGATTATCTAATCCCTGGGTTAATTGCCGTTATTATGACCTTAATTGGTGCGCTGTTGACGGCGCTGGTCTTTGCCCGAGAATGGGAACGCGGCACTATGGAATCTTTGCTGGCCACACCGATCAGTACCCAGGAGATTTTACTCGGCAAACTTATCCCCTATTATTTACTCGGCATGGGCGGACTGCTGTTATCTATAGCAATGGCTGTGTTTTTATTTCAAGTCCCATTGCGAGGTTCCTTTTGGGTGTTACTGTTTACGGGAAGCCTGTTTTTATTTGTCGCATTAGGTATGGGGCTGCTCATTTCCATTGTTGCTAAAAATCAGTTTGTTGCCGGACAAATTGCCATCATCATTACTTTTTTACCTGCCTTTATTATGTCAGGTTTTATTTTTGATATTAGCAGCATGCCTGAAGCTATTCAAGGACTGACCTATTTAATTGGTGCACGATATTTTGTTGCTATTTTACAAACTGTTTTTCTAACTGGAAATGTCTGGGCTGTAATACTCCCAAATTCTTTAGCGCTACTGGTCATGGCGTTAATATTTTTTACCCTGGCGGCACGAAAAGCTCCCAGGCGTCTGGAGTAGAAAATGTTAGCGAATATTTATGCATTATTAATCAAAGAATTTCTAGCTCTGATAAAAGATAAGAAAAGTCGTTTTGTACTGATTGTTCCTCCCATTTTTCAGTTATTTATCTTTGGCTATGCCGCTACTTATGATCTTAATGATATACCGATTGCCATTTATAATGAAGACGCGAATATTGAATCCCGCGATTTTATCTCACGTTTTACCGCATCTTCAGCATTTACTGAGGTGCTCAGAATTACACGGCATCAGCAGATTGCCAAAGCACTGGATGAAAAAAAGGTGCTCGCGGTACTCCATATAGATCAACATTTCAGCCGAGACTTGCTAACCGCACATCAGCCGGCAAAAGTGCAAATACTGGTGGATGGGCGAAACTCCAATACCGCCTTGATTGCTTTAAATTATATGCAAACTATCCTTGCTGATTTTAATCTTGACTGGGCTAAACAGCATCATTTAAGGCAGCTCCCTGCCCAGCTCCAGGTACGTGCATGGTTTAATCCCAACCTGAGCAGCCGATGGTTTATTGTTCCAGGTATTGTAGGTTTGTTAACGCTGGTCGTTACGGTTATTGTTACTGCGCTTTCAATTGCCAGAGAGCGTGAGCAGGGTACTTTTGACCAGCTGTTGGTAACCCCGCTAACTCCTTTTCAAATATTACTGGGCAAAGCAATCCCCGGCTTAATCATTGGCGTAGTAGAAGCCTCATTTATTATCCTGATGGCAGTGTTTTGGTTTGAAATTCCGTTGCTCGGCAGCCTTGTCGCTCTATATATAGGTATCTTTTTATTTGTTTTCTCGGTGATTGGTATCGGGTTAATGATTTCATCATTATGTGTCACACAGCAGCAAGGACTATTGGGCGGTTTTTTATTTATAGTCCCTGCCGTTATATTGTCTGGTTATGCAACCCCTATAGCCAATATGCCTGTCTGGGTGCAAAATTTTACTTTGCTTAATCCACTGCGCTATTTTCTGGTGATTGTACGGGGCGTTTTTCTAGAAGGGTTTTCTACCCAACATTTATTTGGCCAATATTGGCCTTTGGCAATTATCGGGGTGATTACTCTTGGCTGTGCAGGCTGGATGTTCAGGCGGCGGATGTTTTAAACATACGATAATCATACCATTGAATAAAATTATTTTTTACACAGTCACCGTGATAGAATTTTGCGATAGCCCTTCTTTTTCAGAATACAGTAAATGACATTTTCTCCCGAATACACCCTATATGCAAAAGCACTGGTTGGTGTACTGGCCATTGTAAACCCTATGGGTGCAATCCCAATCTTTCTATCATTATGTGCCGGACGAACACTTGATGAATGAAAAAAGTCGCTCGAACCAGTGCAGTTTCTGTAGCACTTATTCTCATAGTTGCTACCTGGGCTGGAGATGCAATTCTTAGCTTTTTTGGAATAGGTATTCCTGCTTTTCGTACAGGAGGAGGGCTGCTAATATTACTGATGGCAATTTCAATGATGCATGCTAAACAAAGTCATTCTCAACACACTCCTGAAGAAGCTGATGAGGCTAATGGTAAAGAGTGTATTGCGGTAGTTCCTTTAGCTATTCCCTTAATGGCAGGACCAGGCGCGATAAACATGGTTATTGTTGACGCTCACCAGGCTGCCAACTGGAGTGAACGTTTGGTTTTAACTGCAGGTATTCTTATCGTTGCCTTATTTGTGTGGTTAGCTTTGCGTTTGGCCACACCTATTGGTAAAAAAATGGGGATTACCGGATTAAATATTGCTACACGTATTATGGGGCTGCTACTTTCAGCTATTGGTATTCAGATGATATCTTCGGGATTGATTAACCTTTTACCAGGGCTGGCATAAACTGCTGCAGCCTATTTTTTCAAATAAATTAAATATCCCATGAGACAGCGTAATGTTAAACCAACTTAAATTATTCTTCGATAAGCATATGGCTCTTGCCTCACCAGATCAGTTTACTGATGAAAACCTGCATCTTGCCTGTGCAGCATTATTTATTGAAATGATGATGATGGACGATAAGATACAGATTGAAGAACAGGATATGATTTTAGAGCGAGTTAAAAATATGTTTTCACTTTCTCTGCAAGAAGCTACTGAATTGATTGCCTCAGCAGCTAGGCAAAGGGAATTGGCAACAGATTATTTTGAGTTTACTTCATTAATAAATAAAGGGTTTACTCAGGAGCAAAAAATCAAGCTGATAAAATCGTTGTGGCAAATTGCATATGCTGATGGACAGCTAAATGAGTATGAAGAATATATGGTACGAAAAATAGCTGATCTTCTGCATGTACCTCATCTTGATTTTATCAAGGCAAAAGTTCAAGTTAATGGTGGATAAAATATCTTTGTAACAGGGTTTTTAATAACTAGTTTTTTTAGTTTGAGACAATGCAGCAGGAATTAATTGGTACATAAATATTGTACCCCCAACCCAATGTCATTAAGGTAGGGCTTATTCAGCTTGGAGACGGGGCTTTAGCCCCGTATTTGTATGGACTAAAGTCCCTTCTCCGAATATTTTACTTGGGTACTTATGCTTAACTTAACGACATTGACCCCCAACCCTTTCTTCTTCTCTTGAGAGAAAAACTGAAGTAAACTGAACTTTAATAAAATGCAGGAACTTCTAGGATGATTAATAAGTCTTATTGGGTTTGTAGCATTTTAAATGTTTAATTTTTTTACAATAAAATAATAGGAGACTCTATTTATGACACCCCAATTTTTAAAGATTTCTTTTTTGATACTTAGTATTTTTTCTGTGACGGTTAATGCAGGTGCCATAAATAGGCAGGATGTGCCGAAAAAAGTCTTTGATTATATTTATAAAAAGCACCCTAATGCTAAAGATATCACTATAGCGGAGAGAACACATTTTGGTCAGGCATTATATGAGGTAAAATTTACAGAAAAAAAACAAGATCTAAACGGCAAAGAATACCAGGAAAATTTTGTTGATCTGTTTAAAATGAATGGACGTTTCTATACTAATGAATTTGTGATTGAACATCAGGCATTTAACATTATGCCAACTGAAACGGTAAAAAGTTTGCAATTAAATTATCCTAATTATGAAATTCTCGCGATGAAAACAGTAGCTAACCCAAATAGTGTGGGAGAAGAATATGATGTTGATCTGTTGGTTTCAGGGCAAATACTAAATGTTTCTATCGATGATCAAGGAAAAATAATCAGTGAAACTAAACAGGATAAACAAATTTAAAATTATTCTGTTTATCATTAAGGAGCGAGGATGTAAAAACTTCCTGAATCTATTTAATCCCCGCTTCAAAAGGATGTTTAGGAAATAACTTACTAAGCACTTTTGTTACTTTTCTAAAGCAACTGAGTGAAGAGCATCAAACAAATAGTCAAATAGCCACCAGCCTTCAGTCTGTGGTTATTTGATTCCTTAGTGGGTGTTGAATGAATCTTAATTGAAGTAGCATTGTCAAAAAATGGCAGTAACCGTATTGAGACAGCAAATGCTCTAGGAATAAGAGAAAGAACTTTACGCCGTAAACTCAATAACTGTAAAAGATTTATAATATTAACAGGGTACTCGCCAAACCTATCATCAATAATATTTCATATAAAAATATTTTTTCTGTAGTGAGACCTTCAATTCTGTTTTTGTATTTTATGTAGATTAAGCGCAATGTCCAAAGTGATATAAGATCAAAGGCTATTTGAAAATTGCCATCGATTCCAAGTTTATGGACAAAAGCCATATCCTTTTCTGGAAAAAAAATCCCCCAAAGTAAAAAGAAAAGAGTGATGATAAAATTATTCATCGCACCTAAAAAACAGGTGTAATTGACCAAGGTACTGTCATGTTTTATCATTCCCTTTTCTTTAAAGATTATTAAAAAAAGAGAAAATATCAAAAACATATCAAATATAAAAAAACCTTCAATTGGTATGGCATCTTCTACCCAAAACACAAAATTTGATATTTGAGCAAAAAATAGTCCAAAAAATATTGTTATTTTTTTTATTGTTATTCCCAGGTCTTTAGGGGTTTTAACATCTGTTGTATTCATTTTATTGTCCAATGTGTCCTTATGATCCAAAATAAATCATTTGAGCGTTAAGTTTTTCTGCTCTCATCAGATGGGTGGGTTGGTATCGCCCAAAATCTCTGCAAAGCCAGTGTTCAACTTATTTATGTAGGGTAATTATAGTATTTTTTGATAAAACAGATTTACAATTTCATTTCTCTTCACTTTACTTCTCTATTGTGAATAGATTCTTGTCGAAGACCTTATTTATTGGCTAATTATTTAGTAGGGATAATTCGAGAATAACAAAATCATTAGCCGTTGAATATGTCGTCTTTGGATGTACATAATAATTTATAGAGAAATTAGGAATAAGTAGATGAAAAAAAAATTAAAATTTACACTATTCAATTTAGGGTTAGTTCTGGCATGTCCCGCAATTTCAGCAGATCATTTTGCTAAGATAATAGCCGTTAATGCCTATAAAGCACCTTATGGTTCACATTATATTTTTAATGCCACGATAAAAAGCTCTGACAGAGATTGTCAGCACTATGTAAACTGGTGGGAAGCCGTGTCAGAAAAAGGTGAACTCCTGTATCGACGTATACTGGTTCACCCGCATTCAAAGGAGCAGCCCTTTAATCGTGGCGGTTCGGGCGTATTGCAGTCGATTGATAAAAAAGCCTTTTTTTATGTGAGGGCCCATATGCATCCTTTTGGCTATAGCCGTAACGGCATGAAAGGTTCATTAAAGACAGGGTTTGAGCCGGTAATAATACCCAATGGATTTGCCAATAATCTGGAAGAGCAGGGGCAATTACCCAGTTATTGTGACCCTAGTTTAGATCAAGCTAGGTAATTTCATAACGCCTCTTAAAGTGGCAAGATCAATGACGGAGAAAAAGACACAGAGGTGGGATATTTGTCGCCAGCTCCTTTAATTCTTAATTTGGATAAACAATAGATATAATTAGATGGATATTTTTCAAGCAATAATTTTAGGCCTTATTGAAGGCATTACCGAGTTTTTACCCATTTCTTCCACCGGACATTTGATTGTTGTCAGTGAATGGCTGTCAATTGAGCAGACAGAAACAAATAAGGCTTTTGAAGTTATTATTCAATTTTCGGCCATTCTTGCTGTTATCATGAATTATAAGGATAAATTTTCCTTAAATCATTTTCAATTATGGACTAAAGTTGCTTTAGCTTTTATCCCAATTGGTGCGGTTGGTCTTTTGTTTCATCATCAGATTAAAGAATTTTTTACTGTAGCCATTGTTGGAACAATGTTTATTGTAGGCGGTATTGTTTTTTTAATTGTTGAATATTTTTACAAGGAAAGTTCTGCACATGTCGATGATGTTGAATCTATTACTTATAAACAGGCACTCTGGATAGGGTTAGCTCAGGTTTTTGCTTTAGTGCCAGGAACCAGTCGTGCAGGGGCTTCAATAATAGGAGCATTACTGGTTGGCTTGAATAGAAAAGCCAGTGCCGAGTTTTCTTTTCTGCTTGCTTTGCCCGTGCTTGCTGCCGCTGCCGGGTTTGATATATTGAAACATTACCAGGATTTTAGCGAGAGTAATTTACTGACCTTAGGGATTGGCTTTGTTACATCTTTCATTGTTGCTTATATCACCATTAAATTATTTTTACGATTTTTACAAAAATTTACATTTATTGGTTTTGGGATTTATAGGATCCTATTTGGTGCGGTTTTACTTTATTTGACGATGAACTAAAAATAGTAAAAACTATTTCCTAACATTTTTCTTTTAAATTAGTGTGCTTATAAAACCTCTGTTAATAGCTGTTCTGTGCTTAACTTCTGTAGTTGGCTTTGCTCATGGCCTTATTCACCCGAACCAGTCCGTTTGGCAGGCGTGGATTTATACGCCTGCCGTTGCAATTCCACTCTTCTTGACATTGGTTATTTATTTAAGAGGGAGAGCAAAGAGAAGGGAAGCAGGAAAACCAGTTGGCATGGGACGAACAGTTACCTTTTTGCTAGGGATGCTGTGTTTTGTGATTGCATTGCAATCTCCCCTCGAACCTAGGGGAATAATATTATCATTGTTCATGACGTATTCTGTTGTAAATTCATCTTGCAGGATAGTTTGCAACAGAATACGTCAACCTTTCTTTTTTTTTAAACACCAGATTCAATCATAACTCTTTCATCACCATTAACCATTAACTTAATTCTTTTACTTTTTTTATGTCTACACAGAACAGGTAGAAAAACATCTTGGATGAAATGCGCGATATTTTACGGCGGCTCGGCATGACAATGCTGTCATAGACACTTTATTCATTCTGTAAACAGCAGGCAAGAGTAAACCTCATTATCAACAGAGAAACAGTCAGCGGAAATAGCATAAAATGCTGAGGAAAAAATAGACTGATGCACACAGAAAGCATAATTATGACTGGGTTAAACCGTCCACTATCTGAAAGCCACTGCAGCCAAATCAGCGCATCAGGATCGATTTGATCCCTTTCTTTAATAAAAACCAAAGAAAATAAAGCAGTGATCAATGCAAAATATAGGGGATATAAATAAAATATAGGCGAACCCTCTCTAAAAAAAGCAGGCCAATAAGAAACCCATACCAGCAGTGCTCCGACAGCAAACAGGTCATATCGCAATTTATAGGCTATTTTTTGGTATTTAACACAGCTAATAATAAAATTAAAAGTCATTAAAACTAAACCCAGATAAAGAGAATAATCTGATAAAAAAATGGCACGAAAAACACCCTCACTTTTTATTACAAAAGCTATACACAAGTTCAGAAAAATAAACAAATACATTATAAAAAATAAGCTAATTTACGGTCAGAAGGCATTATCTATCACTAACATAGATAAAGATCTTTATACACAACACTATTTTAAACTCACAACTTACCCTTACTAAATCACCGAACTTTTCAGACAATAAAAAACCAACCTATAAGTGATTGATTTAATTTGAATTACAACGCTAGACTAAAAATGATACAATTTAACTCTAGGCCAGAAAACATCTGTATTAAGCGCTGTTATCAAACTGTTACTAACAGAGTTATCCACAGCTTTTGTGGACAACATCAATAGGTTGTTGATTGTAATTTTGTGACGAAAGTCAAGAAAAAATTTTGGTTTTTTTTATTGAATAATTACAATTAATTACCCTGTTTATTACAATGCACACGCATTTTATTTTATTCCGGCTCACCCAAAAAATGTCCACAGTATTTACAGTATTCTGCATCAATATCATGGCCTATTTTTCCGCAGTCAGCACAGGCCTTATTGCTAATTTTTTCTGGCCGATAGGTTTTAATTAATTCAGCACTGTAAATGCCAGTGGGAACAGCAATAATGCCATATCCCATAATCATAATAAAAGCGGCTATAGACTGGCCTAACGGCGTTTGCGGTGCAATATCACCATACCCTACCGTCGTTAATGTCACCATTGCCCAGTACATAGACTTAGGAATACTGGTAAATCCCGCATCACTGCCTTCTACAACGTACATAAAAGAACCAAAAACCACCACCAATGTCAGTATTGCGTAGAGAAAAACAAAAATTTTACGAGAGCTTTTCTTCAAGGCTCCCATTAATACCTGCGCCTCACCCATATATGCAGTTAATTTTAGTACCCGGAAAATGCGTAGCAGCCGTAAAATACGAATAACCAGCATATATTTAACCGTTGGAAGAAATAAACTGAGATATGTTGGAACAATTGATAGGAAATCAACAATGCCAAAAAAACTTCGCATGTAAAGCAATGGGCGCTGCACTGAGATAAGCCGGAGCAAATATTCCAAAGTAAATAAAATAGTAAAAAACCATTCTAAATAGAAGAACGCCTGGCTATACTTCAATTGAATTGGCTTAACGCTTCCCAGCATCACAACTAGTACACTAAGTACAATGCTGATAATTAATACAATATCAAATAACTTTCCAAGCTTAGTTTCTGAGCCAAAGATTATTTCTTTAATAGACTTTCGCCAAGGGCTTATATTCTGCCGTTCACTTTTTAGCTTTATATGACTGTTTTTTACGCGCATTTTACAACCTTTTGCTGTCTTTTAGTGATTTCATGTTTATTGATAAATAGACAAAAACTTTACTATAACCTAGAAAAACAATAAGTATTTCTGCCATTGTAATTAAATCTTTTGCTTTGTGATAAAAAACTTAAGATAATACTAATATTCTGTATCTACATTACTTTAGATTACAGCCCGACTACTACACTCATTTTCAATTGAACGGATGCAATTGCAAATCATACATGAGTTTTTTGACCATATAGCCTAATGCCAAATAAACAGTACAAATATAAATCAGGTCGCTCATACAAATCAGGTGCAAAACCTGATGCCAAAGGCGTTAATTTCTCAATTTTTACTCGCCATGCGACAAGCATTGAGCTGTTTCTATTTGAAACAGCAAAAAGCAAGCAGCCATTTCAAGTTATCCAGCTAGAAAAGGAGGTAAATAGAACCTTTTATTCATGGCATGTCTATGTTATCGGTTTGCCAAAAGGAACCTGGTACACCTGGCGTATAGATGGTTCTAATGAACCTAAAGAAGCTGGCTTGCATTTTGATAAAGATAAGCACTTAATCGACCCCTGGGCGCGAGTAGTGTCAGACATAAATTGGGATCGAAAGGCTGCCTGCTGCCCAGGGGATAATATGCTGACCTCTATGCGCTGTATGGTCGTAGATGACGATGACTATGACTGGGAAGGTGATATTCCGCTACGCATTAGCAGTGAAAAATCCATTATTTATGAATTGCATGTCGGCGGATTCACCCGTCACGCCTCCGCCAATGTTGAAAAACCAGGAACGTTCTCCGGTTTAATTGAAAAAATACCCTATTTAAAAAAACTGGGCATTACCCATGTGGAATTATTGCCGATCATGGCTTTTGATGAACAGGATGTTCCGCAGGGTACTGCAGATCTTGGCTTGCATAATTACTGGGGCTACAGCACCCACAGTTTTTTCAGTCCTCATCCAGGATATTGTGTGACCCCGGAACAAGGCACTCATGTACAAGAATTTCGTGATTTAGTAAAAGCACTGCATAAAGCAGGACTGGGCGTTATTTTAGATGTTGTTTATAACCATACTGCTGAGGCAGGCGTAGGCGGGCCTATTATCAACTTTCGAGGCATCGGTGAAAATATTTTTTATCATCACGATTCTCATGATAAAAGCATTCTGCATGACTACACAGGCTGTGGCAATACCCTTAATGCAAACCATCCATTAGTCGCTTCATTTATAACCAATAGTCTAGAATATTGGGTAAGAGAAATGCATGTTGATGGTTTCCGATTTGATTTAGCCAGTGCGCTAGCTCGCGGTGAAGGAGGCATTGTACTTGAAGACCCGCCTGTACTTTGGAGTATAGAATTGTCAGAACAGCTATCACAGACCAAATTGATTGCTGAAGCCTGGGATGCCGCCGGCCTTTATCAGGTCGGCAGTTTTCCTGGTCACCGCTGGGCAGAATGGAATGGCAAATACCGGGATGTGATGCGTGAATACTTGCGTGGGGATAAAGGAAAAATAAAAGAATTAGCCACCCGCATTGCTGGCAGCAGTGATCTTTATCAGCATCAGGATGGCTTGCCCATCAACAGCGTCAACTTCATCACCTGTCATGACGGTTTTACTTTAATTGACTTATTTAGCTATAACCATAAACATAATGAAGCCAACGGCGAAGATAACAGAGATGGCTGCAATAACAGTCTGAGCTACAATAATGGTGTAGAAGGATCAACAGATAACCTGGATATTGTTGAACTCAGAAAAAAACTGGCAAAAAATGCTTTTGCTCTGTTATTTTTGAGTGAAGGCGTGCCAATGATGCTGGCTGGCGATGAGGTGCTAAAATCCCAAAACGGCAACAATAACGGCTACTGCCAAGACAATGAGCTTACCTGGATAGATTGGGATATGATGAATAAAAATGCAGATATGCTGCGATTTGTTCAAAACATGATCACCTTGCGCAAACGTCACAAATCCATTATGCGACGCCGTTTTTTAACGGGCAATACAATCGAAGAAAGAGGTATTAAAGATATTACATGGCATGGTGCAAAATTAGACACCCCGCTATGGGATGATCCTGATAACCAGTTATTGGCATTTACACTAGCAGGTATTGATGAGGCTGATATCCATGTGATTATCAATATGTCTGACCATGAAACTGTCTGTGAATTGCCTGTAATTAAAGGCAGGGCATGGTGCCTATCTGTTGATACATCAAAAAATTCACCTAATGACATTATTCGCAGACCCAACCAAAAAACCATGACAGATAAAACATTTCTTGTTAAAGATAAAAGCATTGCGGTTTTTGAAAACAGCAACATTTAAAATATTGGATAACACCTAGCCATTATCTAGGGGCTCCCTTTACGGTCGCCCCTAGAAGAATGCGATAATCAGTGATTATTCCAAAAAACGAGGTTTTGTAGGCTTTCAGGTTATAGCTTGCCTTTTATTTCCACAGAAGACCTCATATTTTTCAGATATGAAGCATACCCTTTTAATTCCAGAAACAGGAAAGCTGAAACCCATGATGAAAAAAGCAATTATTTACCTGCATGGATTCAATTCTGCATCCTTAAATTTAGATGGAGAACTGCTAATTAGTAAGGAAAAACTTCTAGTCCTGCAGTCATACTGCTTGCAAAAAGATATTGTTTTTTATACACCTAATGTTGATTATAGAAATTTTGAAGGCATCATAGAAGATATGCTAATTCAGTGGAACCAGTATTTGGACCAATCTTATGCTGTGGTTTTTATGGGATCATCAATGGGAGGGTTCGCTAGCGAATATCTGGCAATGAAAACAGGATGCAAAGCTATTATGATTAACCCTGCAATAAAGCCTAGCGAACTGTTACCGCAATTTACTGGCGTTACAGAAAACTTTGAAACAGGCCAGCCCTATCAGTGGGAACTGAATGATTGCGAACAGTATAAAAAATATGAATATGAGCTAGAAAACAGCTTTCAGCTTATTGATAGAACCATTTTATTAGATATGGCTGATGAGCTGATTAATTCTAAAAACACCTTGTCACTCTATAAAGAAAAATCAACAGTTGTAACCTATAATGGCGGTTCACATAGTTTCGAGCATATTAAGCAAGCATTGCCTGTCATTGATAGGCAAATATTTAACTGATTCTTAATAAACCTCCAAAAAACAATTATGGATAGAATATGAGTTACAGTAGCATTCATGATATTGCCAGACAAAGCAGTCTTGCTGCCCGCCTGCTGTCATCAACCTCTGAATCTATTCGCAACCTTGCTCTTTTAAAAATGGCTGATTCACTTCAATCGATTAAACAGCAGATTTTAGAAGTTAATGCTCAGGAAGTTATAAAAGCACGTGAGGATGGTCAATCAGCAGCCATGATCAAACGGCTGACTATTGATGATAAAGTATTTCGGTACATGTTTTCCAGACTGAAAAAGGTGGCTGAACAGCAAGACCCACTAAATCGTGTGCTAGAAGGCCATACAAATCCAGCAGGACTGCAAGTTTTCAAAAAAACCGTAGCCATTGGCGTTATAGGCATAATTTACGAATCTAGACCTAATGTTACAACTGATGCGGCAGGTGTCTGCATTAAAAGCGGCAATTCAATTATTTTGCGGGGCGGATCAGAAGCCATTCAAACTAACACGCTGCTAGCGGATGCAATGATCAAAGGTGCCGTTGATGCCGGACTTCCGCAACATGCCATACAGATCATTCGCACACCAGGCCATGAAGCAGTCAGCGAACTGCTGAAAATGGATAAATATATAGACGTATTGATTCCTCGTGGCGGTAAAGGGTTGATCAAGCGAATTGCAGAGGGAACTCGAATTCCAGTGATTAAGCATTATGATGGTATTTGCCATCTTTATATAGCTGAAGATGCTGATCCTATTCAGGCAGTTGATCTAACTATTAACTCAAAGTGTCAAAGCATTCAGGTTTGTAATGCGCTAGAAACACTTTTAATCGATAAAAAATGTGCCGAACAGATGCTGCCGTTATTGCTGACAGCATTGAACTCAAACAAAATAGAATTACGTGGATGCGAACAGACGCAAAAGAGTTTACAAGGTATTGCATTGGCAACTGAAGAAGATTGGCAAACTGAATATTTAGCGCCTATCCTTTCAATAAAAATTGTCAATGGCATTGAAGAGGCAATTGATCATATCAATCACTATGGTTCGGGACATACTGATGGAATTATCACACAAAGCCTAAAAATGGCTCAGGAATTTGAACAGAAAATTGATTCGGCCTCAGTATTGATTAATGCATCAACCAGGCTTTCAGGCGGAGGTGACTATGGCTTGGGGTCGGTCATTGGGATCAGCACAGACAAACTTCATGCGCGAGGCCCAGTTGGGTCTGATGAATTGACGACATACAAATGGGTAGTTTATGGAAATGGTCATTTGAGAGCATAAATTTTTCGGCCTCCATGCCATAAAAAATAATTTGGCTACGCAACGCATATGATTAGGCTCCAGATACTCTGTGTCGGCCTCAAATGGGTCTACGGTTAATCAGGATGAAATTTTAGCCACGTTCGCTAACACAAGCATTGGCAAAATCCCTGTACCTTCTGGATACTATCGGCCTATCCAGGGTTGACAGCGCCAATCATTCTTTTATCCGTCTCTGAAAAAAAGTATTAAGTACCCATGAAAAATAATTTTAACGAAAAAGTGAGATAATAAACAATTATTTGCCATCATAAATTCAAGTGATTTACGTAAAGCCATTAACGACAGGAGAAACTATACAATTAGTAATAATAACGTAGGCATGCAGATAGCAATCAGTTTTTGATAAAGCATAAGCAATATCTTCAATGATCCGCACCATGTCTTCTTCTGATTCAAAGATATCCTGATGATTATTGCCACGGTGCATAATGTGCAGCGGTTGATTAGGGATAACTATTCTGGGTAAACGAGCCATGGAAAGCAATATACACCACTATCTTAGAAAATCAAACTGGCTGACCCCTTGATTTTCCTTGGTTTTTCGGCATGGCGGAAGGATACGCCTTCGGCTTTCATTACAGGGATACGTGCCATAGGTAATTTCTCCAAAAACTTGTCAATAGCCTCTAAAGTGCATATTATAATAGACACTTTTCTTTTGTTACTATTTGGCAAGACTAATTTATGAAGGCATTACAATGACCATTCAAATTCATCATTGGATACAAGATTTGGATATGTCCGTTTTTGCTGAACGTCTGCAATTACTCAGGCAGGCTAGAAACATTACACAAGCAAGGCTTGCAGAGCTACTTGAGGTCAGTCCTCGCGTTTACAATCGCTGGGAAAAAGGTGGCAATGTGCCACATTTTTATACCATCGTAAAAATTGCTGATATTCTTCAGGTCGCATTGGATGAACCAGCAGGAAGACAGGAGCCTTCACAAGACCTTAAGAATAGAAATCACGAGCTACGCCAACTTTGTCAGCAATGCGATACTTTGCCAGATGGAGATCAGCAAGCCTTAATTGTGATGACGGACAGTTTAGTGAAGAAATCCGATATGACAAAGGTCATAACCAAGGTAGCTCATGGGTAACCTTAATTCACTACATTGAGAGGAAATTAATATGCACGCAGCTAAACAGGAAGCACTCAATAGCATAAATCAACTGCCAGAAGATACCGACATGGAAGAAATCATGTATCGACTTTATGTGCTGGATAAAATTAGAAAAGGTCAGGAAGCGATAAAACAGGGGCACACTCTAACCAGTGAAGAGCTGAAACGAGAAATTGATACATGGTAATCTGGACGGAACCGGCCAAGGCTGATTTACGATCTATTCATGATTTTATTGCACATAATTCCAGACATTATGCTAAAAAGGTTACCCAAGAGATCAGAGAAAAAACCGATATTCTGGATAAATTACCCAGAATGGGGAAAAAGGTCTCTGAAATTGACGATGAGGCTGTGAAGGAGTTGTCTTTGTATTCTTACCGAGTTATCTATGAAATCAGAAGCGAAGACATATTCGTTTTGGCTGTGGTGCATAAAAGAAGAGATTTGATAGCAGAGGATATTGGAAAATAAACATATCCTCTTTTATCAAATTTCAAGCTAGGCTGACCCTTGATCTTTTCGGGTTTAGCTTAAATGCTTGAGTAATTTAAAACGTTTGAAACGGGGTAACTAATCATCTTCACCTTTTGATTACTCCTAAAGATAAAGCTCATCTCAGCAAGTTTATGCAAACCATGGCAAACCGTTATGTGCGCTATTTTAATGCCACCCGCAATCGATCTGGCACTATCTGGGAAGGGCGGTTTAAATCTTGTCTTGTTGATAGTGATCAGTACCTTTTTACGCTCTACAAATATATTGAAATGAATCCTATCAAAGCCAGTATGGTTGAAAGTATTGCTGACTATCCTTGGAGTAGTTATCATCACAATGCCTTAGGTAAAACTGATAAGCTTATTACCGAGCATAAGTAATATCAAAATCTAGATAAAACGGTTGCGCTACGCGCTGAAAAATATCAAAATTCATTTGAACAGGCAAATACTGTCACTCAGGAAAAACAGATCACACAAGCGACAATGCGAGGTGAGGTTTTTGGTAGCTCTGCATTTCATCAGAAGGTTGGCCGGCTTGTATCAAGGGTGACTAAGCTAACTGCGCATGGGGGAGATCGCAAGAGTGAGGATTACAAAAATCAAGCTGGCTGACCCCTTGGTATTTG
>Ga0256840_1001029_pt1 | contig 27222 bp, 33 predicted proteins | sample 355202metaG_FD_185969 | JGI IMG/M metagenome (GOLD analysis project Ga0256840, IMG submission 185969) | Hydrothermal vent microbial communities from Mid Atlantic Ridge, Atlantic Ocean - 355-202 | ecosystem: Environmental > Aquatic > Marine > Hydrothermal vents | place: Atlantic Ocean: Mid... | reverse complement strand
CCCCTCTTTGAAACTTGCATACTTGTAGTTGTACTTTTTCTCTTCTATGATGTGATACGCAGGAGAAGTTGTGTAAGATAATACCATATCCGCTTCTCCCTTTAAAAAGAGATCATATGCACTTGACCACCCTTTTGTAACTGTTAAAATCTTCGAAGAGAGTTTTTCCCAATACTCTTTGGCCCTATCTTGGTAGACGGATTTGATCCACAAAAGAAGACCAAGACCGGGTGTGGAACTTCTTGGGTCTTCTATAATGATTTTAAAATTGTTAGCTGTTTTTAAGAGCTCTTTAAAGGAGTGGGGCGGATTTTTAACTTTGTTGCTGTTATATACAAAGGCAAAGTATCCATAATCAAATGGCAAAAATGTTTTATCACTCCATTTGATAGGCAGGGTAAGTTTGCTTATGTCGGCTTTATAGGGAGTAAAAAGGTTTGTCTTTTTTGCTATACCCATACTACTTGAATCAATCCCTAAAAGTATGTCTGCTTTTGTGTTTTTTCCCTCAAGTTGTATCTTCCTTAAAGCTCCTATAGAGCTATCTGTAGCGACAAATTTCAGATGACAATTATATCTTTTCTCAAAAGCCTTTTTTATCTTCGGTGCCGGTCCCCATTTTGCTGCAAAAGCATCATATGTGTATATGGTAAGGGTTGGTTTATTGTCCGCAAAAAGCAAGATAGAAAATAGTATCGCAAATATAACTTTTTTCACTGAAATCTCCTCATTTTTTAGCCGCTATTATATACAAAATCATAGTATTTATCAATATCTCTATCCATAAAAAGCTCTTTTTCGCTTTTTTGCCAGTAAGCGAGTTCACCTTTTGTAAAATCTCCTCTTTTTATCACTCTTTTGTCTGCCAACTCTTTAGTGGTATTGATAAAAACAGTAAAATCATAAAATTCTTTAGTTAGAGGATTGACAGAGTTAACTCCCTCAAAGATGACAACTCTGTCACTTGATGATAAAGCAACCTCTTTAAAAGCATCATCTTCCCAGATGTAAAATCTTGTTTTAGCTTTTTTAGAAGCTTTTAAAGACTCTAAAACTTCATCTCTTAATCTTTTATAATCATAATCAAAAACGCTAGCATAAACTTTTCGAAATCTTTTTGGCTTGATAAAATAATCTGTAGAGATAACGAGAGTTTTTATCTTAAGAAGCTCAAGCTCTTTTTTTAAAGTAGCTGCGAGTGTGCTTTTGCCACTCCCACAAAAGCCATCTATCCCTATAAAGGGAGAAACTTTGCTATGATAAAGTCTTTTAACTCTATCAAACAAAATCTCTTTAGGCGTGAAATCCATAAAATCCCGGGAACAGGACAACCGAGATAAGAACAATAACCTGAAGTGTTATAAAAGGGATAACACCTTTATATATATCGGTTGTCTTGACATTTGGAGGGGCAACTCCCTTTAGGTAAAAGAGAGAGAATCCAAAAGGTGGTGTTAAAAACGAAGTTTGCAAGTTTAGTGCTATAAGTATCGCAAACCATAGTGGATCTATACCGATAACATTGGCTATAGGGATAAGTATAGGAACAACTATATATGAAATCTCTATAAAGTCTATAAAAAAGCCCAAGAACATGATAGCTAGCATAGACAGTATCAAAAATCCCCATTTAGCCCCCGGTAAGTGAGTCATAAACTGTGCTGTTATATCATCGGCACCGCTATAAACAAAAACCATAGAGAAGGCTGTAGCACCAATGAGGATACCAAAGACCATCGCTGTTATTTTGATAGTCTCCAAGCTTGACTCTTTGACCATTTTCCAGTTAAGTTTTTTATATCCCCAAGCAAGTATCAAAGCACCGAGTGAACCCACAGAAGCTGACTCAGTTGGAGTTGCAATACCTGCAAAGATTGAGCCTAAAACCAATACTATAAGAACCAAAGGAGGTATAATCGCTATGAGAGCTTTTTTTATATTTTGTGCTTTTGTCAAACTATCATCCATCTTAACTGCCGGAGCTGCATCTTTGTCTATAAAAGCAACGGCCAAAATATATATAATATAGATCGCAACGAGCATAATACCCGGAAAAAATGCAAATTTAAAAAGATCTCCGACTGGAAGTTGAAAAACATCTCCAAGAACGATCAAAACTATCGAAGGCGGGATAATCTGCCCTAAGGTTCCAGCTGCGCAAATGGTTCCGGTACTTAATGTTTTTGAGTAGCCATGTTTTAACATAATAGGTAGCGAGATAACTCCCATAGCAACAACACTAGCCCCTACAACTCCGGTAGAAGCTGCCAAAAGAGCTCCTATCAAAACAGTGCTAACCGCAAGTCCACCTCTTACTTTTCCAAAAAGAACACCCATAGACTCAAGAAGTCTTGTGGCTAGGTCTGACTTTTGTAGAACTATACCCATGAAGATAAAAAGTGGAACTGCCATAAGGATTTTGTTGGTCATTATGGAGTAGATCCTAAAAGGCATCATGGCAAACATTTGTAAAAACTCATCGGTAAAATCAGCAAAATCCCATCCCATAAAAAAGTGTAAAAAAGTCCAATTATCGGGGATGATATTTGCAAATGCCGCAAATGCCCCAAAAAGCATCGATACGGCACCAAAAGTAAAGGCAACTGGATAGCCGATAACAAGCATCAAAAGAGCCGCCCCAAACATATATATACCTATCACGACAATGCTCCTTGAGGATCCTCTTTGGGCATCTCTTCTAAACCTCTATAGATATTGATATTTTTTATGATGTAGTGTATACCCTCTATAAGAAGAGTGATAAAAGAGACGGTTATCATAGCCTTTATCATCCATAGATGCTTAAGACCGCCTGGGTCACTTGAGGTTTCATTTGTGGTATAACTATCCATAACAAAAGGTATAGAGCCATATATGATAAGCATAGTAAAGGGCAGAAGAAAGAAAAATGTGCCAATGATATTTATCATGGCCTTTGTTTTTACGCTAAGTTTATCATAAACAAAATCAACCCTGACATGTGCATCCTCTTTTAGGGAGTATGAAACACCATAAAGTATAACGATAGCAAAAAGATGCCACTCCATCTCCTGCATAGCTACTGAGCTGTTATGAAAAACATATCTCATCACAACATCATAAAAAACATTAAGTATCATCAAAAGTAGAAAAATCACCAATATATTGCCCAATATATCGATAACCTTATCCATAAATCTCTCTATCTTTAAAAACATGGATATTCCTTGAAAAGTGGAGAGGTGCCAACCTCTCCTAAAGATTATTTAACTCCGCTAACCTCTTTAGAAGCTTTTAGGTAGTAGTATTCACTCATCATAGTCCACTCTCTTGCGTGTTGCTGATAAGTTTTATAGTCACTATATATCTCTTTAAAGAGCGCATTTTTAGAAGCATACTCATTCATGATCTCATCTGTAGCTTTTTTCATAGCTTTTAATACAGGAACAGGGAATGTTTTTACTTTTATATTTGGCATCTCTTTTTTCATTTTTTGCCAAGCAGTTACACTTTTTGCAAAGTTTTCTATATACATATCGGCTGCAGCAGCTTTCATAGCAGTTACAAGCATAGTCTGGTACTTCTTAGGAAGTTTGTTAAAAGCCTTTTTGTTTACATAAAAAGACATCTCACTAGCAGGCTCATGCCAACCTGTATAGTAGTAAGGTGCAACTTTATAAAATCCCATCTTTATATCCATCGCAGGTCCAACCCACTCAAGAGCATCGATCGTTCCTCTGTCAAGTGATGTATAAAGCTCTCCGCCAGGGATATTTACAACATTTACACCAAGTTTTGCCATAACTTTTCCGGCAAATCCGGGGATCCTCATCTTTAGACCCTTAAGGTCGTCAACGCTTTTGATCTCTTTTCTAAACCATCCGCCCATTTGAACGCCGGTATTTCCACCGGGGAAGTTGTAAACACCGAACTTATCATATACTTTTTTCATATATTTCATACCATTTCCATAGTAGAACCAAGCATATTGTTCAGCTGTTGTCATACCCCATGGAACAGTAGTAAACCATACAGTATTTGGATCTTTTCCTATGTAGTAGTAACTACCTGTATGACCCATCTGGTATGAACCGCTTTTAACCATATCCAAAACTCCAAGAGCAGCTTTTGTCTTCTCTGCGCCTTCAACTTTGATGATAAACTTACCGTTACTCATCTTTTTTACAAGGTTGGCAACCTCAAATGGCGGTGAAGAGAGTGGAGTTAAGTTTGAAGGCCAACTTAGTGCCATCCTCCATCTTATCTTTTTTGCAAATGTTGGTGTAGCTAACAAAGTAGCAGCCGCAGCTAAAAGTAGTATCTTTGAAACCTTTCCCATGTTTCTCCTTTTATTAAAATTTGCACATTATACATTTAAATTATTTAAACACTAATAAAAACCTGCTATAATAGCATAGCAGACGAATAGCATCAAGTGTGATAATCCTTCAAAATAGTTTGTCTCTCCTTCATCGGTTGTTTTCCAAGCCAGGATAACAGTAAAAATCAAAGCTCCAACCTCAAGAGGATTGAAATCAAGTGTCAAGTCTATATCTACCATATAACCCATAAACATAAGTATAGGCACGGTTAAAAGTATAGATACGGTTGATGCTCCCATTGCTATGTTGATAACTCTTTGGATCTGATCCTCTTTGGCTGCTTTGATAGCTGTAAACATCTCCGGTGTTACGCTTATGATGGCTATGATTAGTCCCGCAATTCCTGCAGATAGTCCGTAATCACTAAGTATAGGCAACCCTTTTGAGGCAAAAACTTCAGCCATAACACCGATGATAAAGATAAATATAAACATGCTCACAAAATTTAGACTCATAGGCAAAGTATCAAAGATATAGGTTATGCCTGGTTCATTTTCACTGTCACTCTCTTCGCCATGCTCTCTTAACATCTTCTTGTATCTCAAAAGTCTGCTTTTAGCAGTTGACTTAAAAAAGTGAGTATGTGTTTTTGTTTGAAATATAAGTATAACTATATAAAAGAGAAAAAGGACAAAAGCTATAGAGAGACTTGCATTTTTGATAACATCTTTTCCATGCGAAGTATAGTCAAGCAGTCCCGGAACTAAAAGTGCCAAAGATGATACATAGAGTATGGTTGTGTATGTACTTGAGGTATCTTCGTTGTGTTGCTGCTCTTTGTATGCCAATCCCCCTACAAAGACAGCAAGTCCTAAAAGAACATTCATATCTACTAAAACTGCCGAAATGATACCGCCCTTTACGGTTTCAACCGCTTCAAGGTTTGTTCCACTTTGTAAAAGTATGCTAAAAAGTAGTATAATTTCAACCGTAACAGCTGAAAAAGTAAGAAGAAAACTACCGTATGGTTCACTGATCTTGTGTGCCAAAATCTCCGCAATTTCAGAAACAGTAATGGATAACATTGCTATAGAGAGAGCCGAGAGGAGTGCTGCTATACCATTTGCACCGTTATGATCGAAGTAGATTGCCAAAAGAGCAGATAAAACACCGCCTACAATATCCCAATACTCTGTAAAATAGTTTCTTCCCGATTCGGGCTCGTCGCTCAAAAAAGACTCCTTTTGTCGATATTTTGTCTGTAGTTTTGTAGAGATAGTTTAAACTCTTCACAATCTTTGCAGTGAAGCAAAAAGAAGTTATAACTCTCTTTTAAAGTTGCAATTATATCATAAAAATTGTTAAATATTTTGCTCTTGAGACTAAAATCACTCTCAATAGAATATGGCAAGCATAGTAGTGATTTGGCATATTTGGCATTTTTAGAGAGATACTTAGACTCTTCTTTTAAAATATTTATATCTTTTTCAAGCAGTAAAACTCTGCTTGTTTCTCCAAACTTTTTTATCTTTAAACTATTGTCGATAAAAATTGGCTCAAAGTGATTTTTAGGTGCTATATTTTCAAGTGATATTTCAAGATAGAGTTTTTTTGCAAATTCAATAGCCCTGTTTAGATTTTCAACAAATATATAGGGAAATATCTTCTCTTTGTAGATGGTATCATCATATATAAAATCCATCTTCAAAAGAGAGTGGCTTATGACTTTTATATGTTGTTTTACCTCAAACTCCTCTGAAATGGAGGCCGGATTAATTTTGCCAAAAAACTTTTTATCGTTGCAAACAAATATAGTTTCACTATTTGAAGCCATAATTTTTGAAAAATTATCAAAAATATCACCATCTAAACAGGATATATTGTTACCTTTTGTAATATTTTTTATAATTTGTACCGTGATATCGTCAAATAGATAAATTTTGGGCAACAGCTGTATAACTTTATACCTTAGATATCTTATAAGAGCCTTTTCTATGTTGTCAACTTTTATCCAGGCTATTTCATTATCTGTTATCTTTATCTCTTTATCAAAAATTATCCCGTAAGCTCCGTTTTTGATGGCAAGACCTATATCTTTGTTATCGGTAGCTACAAACAGGTCTGCTCTTTGGATATAGCAAGCTTTTGTCTTGATGCTCTCTATCTGAGATATGGCAGGAGAGTTGACAATCTCACCTGCCAAAAGTTTTGTAAGGTTTTCTATCCTCATCCAACGGATGTTCCGCTTTTTACTTTGGTTTCAGGGCGCAAAAGTGTAAGACTCTTTTTATCTTTTGCCGCAAGCAGCATTCCTTCGCTCTTATGGCCAAATATCTTAGCTGGTTTAAGGTTGGCTACGATACATACTTGAGTATCTATTAGGCTATCAGGGCTATAGTATGACTTTATGCCGGCAACTATCTGTCTTGGTTTTTCTTCGCCAAGATCAACTTTTAAAAGCAATAGTCTATCACTTCCCTCGACCTCCTTGGCTTCCAAAATAGTGCCGATTTTTAGCTTTGTTTGAAAAAATTGATCTATCGTGATGATTCCTTCATCTTTACTCTCTTTTATCTGCTCTTTCGGAGTCTCTTTATTTGTAGTTGGTTCGGGAGAAGCCATTAGAATTTTTTCTATCTTAGGGAAAAGAGGTGGAATTTTCTCCAAAGTTGTAGTCTCTAAAAGAGTCTTATCCTCTATAAATTTTTTATAGTTGTCATTATCTATCTTTATGCCAAAAACAGATGCGATTTTTTGTGTGGTTTTTGGCATAACAGGATGAAAATAAAAAGCTGTTTTTAAAAGTAGGTTTGCCACAAGTGCTACAAGTGCCATAGCTTCATCTTTTTTACCCTCTTTCATCTTCGCCCAAGGCTCATAAGTTGCTATGGATTGGTTAGCTATAGTCAAAACCCTCCATAGGTTTTCAAGATATCTGTTTAGCTGCATATCAAATATAAAAGCCTGCAACGAGTCAAAGATAGCATTGGCCTCATCAAGCTCTTTTTTATGGAATTTTTCTACATCTTTTGAGTCAATTTGCATATCAAAATATTTTCCACTCATTCCAAGGACTCTATTTAAAAGGTTACCAAGGTCATTGCTTAGATCAGAGTTTATCCTATCCATCAAAGCTTTTTGTGAAAAGTCACCATCTTGCCCGAAAGGAACCTCTCTAAGCATAAAATATCTAAAGTTTTCCAATCCGTAAGCATCGGCTACCTCTTTAGGATTGACTACATTTCCTTTGCTTTTACTCATCTTCTCACCATTTCTTGTCCACCAGCCATGAGCAGCTATATGTTTTGGCAAAGGAAGATCCAGGCTCATTAAAAATGCAGGCCAGTATATAGCATGAAATCTTAAGATATCTTTGCCCACTACTTGAACAGTTGCAGGCCAAAATTTCATCAGTTTCTCATCATCTCCATATCCAAGTGCTGTGATATAGTTTAAAAGCGCGTCAAGCCAGACATACATCACATGTTTTGGATCATTTATACTTTTAGGAAGTTTGATGCCCCAATCAAAGCTTGTTCTAGTAACCGAGAGATCTTTAAGCCCCTGCTTTACAAAGCTAATAACCTCATTTTTTTTACCCTTTGGAAGAACACAATTCTCTTTGCTTTCATACCACTCAAGTAACTTATCTTCATATTTTGAGAGTCTAAAAAAGTAACTCTCCTCTTTTACGATATTAGTCGGTTTACCGCAATCAGGGCAGTATTCGTTATCAATTAGTTGATTTTGGGTAAAAAATGACTCACAACTAACACAGTAGTGCCCCTCATACATATCTTTGTATATATCGCCTTTGTTATACATCACCTCAAAAGCTTTTTGGACACCCTTTTTGTGTCTTTCGTCAGTTGTTCTTATGAAATCATCATAACTTATCTCAAACTCATCCCACAAAGCCCTAAACTTTCCACTTATCTCATCCGCATAGCTTTGAGCACTTTTGCCTCTTTTTTTTGCAGCCTCTTCTATCTTTTGTCCGTGTTCATCCGTTCCGGTTAAAAAATAGGTCTCAAGTCCTATAAGTCTTGAGTATCTTGCAAGCGTATCACAAATGATAGTAGTATACGCATGACCGATATGCGGTACATCATTTACATAATAGATCGGGGTTGTTATATAGGCTCTTTTGCACTTGTTTTCCATTTTCATCCTTTTTCATAACTAATATTCCAGACTTTGAAGATGCGTTGCATTTTGAGGCAATAAATTGCGTTAAAAAAGTTGCACTAAACCCGAAGGGCGCTTGCGTTTGCAACTTTTAGCAATTTTTTGCCGTCCGTAAGGCAAAATGCACTTTAGCTGATGAAAAGTATGGAATATTAGTTAATTAAAACTCAAATCCGCCGCTTTGACCTTTGTTCATACTGTCGTAAACGGCTTTTACATACTCGTTTCTTATTTTACAGCCTATTATCTCTTTGCATTTAAGGCAACTATCGATCTCTTTTGTTTTTTGGCACTCTTTTAGCTCTTTAGTTTTGTTTTTTAGTGCCAGTTCATATTTATCTATATCTTCACTCATTTGTCTATCCATTTAAATATATCAAGGATAATTATAATAGAATTTTCTTCATCTATCAAGTAGGGTATAGTGTAACCTTTAAAAATAAAATCTCTTACATTATCATTGTCATAATAGTATGACTTTCTGTATTTATAGGGGAAATTTTTTAGAGTGTTTAATTTTTTTTGCAATTTTGATTTAAATTTTATAGCATTTCTTTTGCTATCTTTTGCAATAAATAAAACTACTCTCTCTAAAGAACTGTCAAAAACCTCATCCTTTGTAATTTTCATAAATTTATAACTTTCTCTTCTAGCCTATCCCAAAAATTATCGTTTAGTTCACTATATGAGCCTGTTTGATTTTCATATCTCTCAACCGCTTCTTTAACCCTTCTTTTAGCCTCTTTTGTTCCTATAGAGGGATAACCGTCATCACTTAAACTATATAAGAACTCTTTTACCTTCTTTTGTATATTTATCCCGCTATCTTTTAAATCTTCAAAGATATCGTCCTCGATCTCTATCTTAATTGTTTGCACTGTAAACCTCTCTAACTCTATCTATCTCATATTTTGACCCGAAAAAACAAGGTGTAGTATCATGGATATGGCCTGGCGTTAACTCTAAGAGCCTATTTTTACCATCTATTGCCTCACCGCCAGCTTTTTCATAGATATAAGCAAAAGGAAATACTTCAAAAAGCATCCTTAGTTTTCCTTTTGGCTTGTCATTAGTTCCGGGATAAGAGAAGAGACCACCGCCTTTGAGGAGTATCTGATGAAGATCAGGCACCATGCCCCCGGAGTATCTAAGCCTATATCCCTCTTTAAAAAAACTATCAACCAACTCCTTATGATAAGGAGCCCAAAACTGCTGAGTGCCTCCCGGAGCGTTTAGTTTCCCTTTTTCATTTAAATGTAGCTCTTTTAAGAAATGAAATTTATTGTCACTTTTTAGTTTATAAATTTCTACATTTTCTCTTGCTACTGTCATTTCAACTCTAGGCCCATATATAACATATATAGCTCCTATAAGGTTAGAGCCCTTTAGTTCACCTTTGTAGATACCAAATATGGAGCCGACACTTAGGTTCACATCTGCAAGGCTTGACCCATCAAGTGGATCATAAGCTATGGTGTATTCACCGTTTGGGTTGATAGTATAGATCTTCTCCTTCTCTTCACTTACCAAGTTTTTTATAGTAAAAACTTTGCTTAACTCCTCCTCAACGATAAGATCGCTTTTTATATCAAGTTTTAGTTGGACATCGCCTGTGGCATTTACAGAATCATTATATAAAACATCTTCTTCTATAAAAGCATCTTTGACTCTCTTTGCTATCTTCTCAACCGCTTCGATTATCTCTATCATTTTTCTACTCCGTATTGCAACATCAGTTATTTAATATCCACTCTATTATCTGATCACTGTCATTTAGATCAAGTATATCCATCTCTTTTGGTATATCGTATTTGCTGATATCTATACTTTCATCACAAGCGATGGCTTTTATGTAGGGAAAATAGCTCTCATCTATCTTACCTCGAAAGATGCCAATCCTTGGAAAATCCAAATGCTTCAATCCCTCAACTATCAATATATCATAATCCCCAAAAAGTTTTGCTACCTCTTTTACACTCTTTTGCTCTTTAAAAAAGATAGTGGTTCTAGTAGGTGAAACAACCGCAACATTTGCTCCGGTTTGAGAAAATTTCCAGCTATCCTTACCTTCAACATCAAATCTTGCCTTATCTGAAGGATCATTTTTAATGATAGCAACTTTATACTTCTTGGTTAATTTTTCAGCAATTTTTACTATAACAGTAGTTTTACCACTGTTTGACGGCCCCGTAAAAGCGACTGCAATCTTTTTCAATACTTTCCTTTTTGGAAATTTTAAGTGATTTTACTATAATTGTTTTTATTATTTAATAAAACTATCTATCATTTTACGATATACTTCGAAAAAAGGAAGTTAAATGCTTAAAAAAGTATATACTTTTGCCGTTTTAGTAGCTATTTTTTCTCTTTTTATGGGTTGCTCAAAAAGTGTTCTGTTTTCCAAATTAGATAAGGAAAGGGCGTTAGAGCTAAGTATTGTCAATACAAAAAAAGCCCAGATAGATGATAAAAACAGTAAAGTATATATAGTTGTAACATACTTAAATCCTCTTAAAATAGATATAGTAGATAAAAACAGGGAAGTTTTTTTAGTGGGTGTTTATATAAATAAAAAAGATGAAAGGAAGAGGGTGCAAAACAACCCTTTCTATAAGTTTTACCTCAATAATGACTCTACAATCGAAAAACTGGAGCCTTTAAAAAAAGGAAGTACTTACCTGAAACTCTCCCCTTTGGTTAGCAAATGGAGTGAGTATTATCTTGTGGAGTTTCCATACAAAAAGAGCAAAAATCTAACCCTTACTTTTGAGAACTCTTCCGGGAGTAGGGTTCAGTTAAATTTTGCAAAAGAGTTATGATGGAGACTTTTTCACCAAGTAAATTTTTATATATAATATAATTTGCCAAAACTTTCTTGGCATATCTTTTGCTTTCATTATAAGGGACAATTTCCAAGCTGTAAAATGGTTCATATTCACCGTTTTTAAAGAGTCCTTTTTTTAACATTCTTCTTGTAAAACCTATACCCCCGTTATAGGCATAGGCTACAAGCAATGGGTGCTTTAGCTTTCTTTTTAGATATTTTATATGTTTGTAAGCAAATTTGTAGGCAATTTTGGGTTTAAACATTTCGTCGGTATCAAAATTTTTTATCTTTAACTGTTTGGCTGTCGCTTTTGCCAAAAAGGGCATAAACTGCATCATCCCTAATGCATATGAAGTAGAGATAGATGGTGGTATAAACCTACTTTCTTGTCTTGCTATAGCAAGGATAAGAGCTATCTCATCTTTCGTATATTTTTTTAGATATCTCTTATATGGCATGATAAAGTAACTATTTTTATAATTTGCTCTCTCTAATGCAAAAGCTTTATAAGGTAACTCATCACAGCTTTTAAAGCCCCCCGCTATTTTGGTGGCATTTGCATCTTTTTTATTTAACCTGTTTAAGACTTTAAGCCACTCAAAGGGGTCGGTTATATCTATTTTTGGATTTGTCTGTTTGCATTTTAAACCACTTATGATATTTTTGGGATTTTTCTTTAAAATTTCCAAAGCATAAAGAGAGTATATGTTTTTATCGACACTTTTTGAGAGATCTTTGAGAGCTTTTTTATCTTTTGTTGCGAGGTATCTCCAAAATATGCATTTATCTTTGTCAAACCGATAGTAAAATTTATCCTCGGCAATTTTAAGATAATTTAGTGCCAACTTTTTTTGCTTATATTTTAGAGCGTTTAAAAAGAGGTAAAAGTTTGCTTTTGCATTTAGTCTCGAGCTGTTTATATCAAGCAGAGAGAGTTGAAGTGCTGTTAGTTTGGGATTGGTTACAATGAGTTTAATAGTATAGTTAAACCTTTTGCTATTGATCAGTTCATCCGCGTACTCTTTTGGGATAAATTTGTTGAGGTTTTTAGTTCTATATGTTGAGCCAACTCTATTAAAAATATCAAAAAAAGTATCTTTGTCATTCTCTAAAAGTGCTTCAAAAGGCAAATTACTTAAAAATATATCTATCAATTTAGCTTTTTTTGGATAGATACTCTCTACAATTTTTTTGATTTTCAGCAGACTTTTTTTATCAAGTTTTGTCATGTCATAAGCAGACAGACCCATTGCTATACAGTCTGCGTCACTTTTTGTAAACTCTAAGGGTTTCATTTTGTAACATTGTAAAACTTTTTTATAATTTGGATCATCAATCTTTTTTGCAAATCTTAAAAATCTTCTTAAATTTACTCTTTTCATTTTGCCAAGGAGTATTGTGGCAGTTGAAGAGTTGACATCTTTGCTGTTTAAATATCTCCAGATATAGTAGTCTCTATATATACTTTTTGGTTTTGAACTTATAAAATCAAGAGTTATCTCTTTTGCACATGAAAAAGTGGCGAAAAGAAGTAAAATTGTAAAGGTGTAAAGGCGTAAAGATGGTTTCAACTACATGGCTCTTAACATATTATTTAAAAGCAGCTCAATAAACTGTAAAGCAAATATAACTATCAGAGGAGCCAAATCAACACCTCCTATAACCGTGGGCACATACCTTCTTATGTATGCATATGCCGGTTCGGTAAGTCTGTATAAGACTTGCACTATCGGATTGTACGGGTCCGGCCTGACCCAGCTTATAAGTGCTGCGATAATCACCACCCAGATATATAGGCTTATAACCATTGTAATTATTTGGATAATTGTAACCAAGATAAACATTTTTCTCCTTGTAAAAAATCATTATAGTATTAGAATTCTATCTAAAATATCTTAATATAGCAATATGAGAAAGAATTAAGTTACAGTTTTATATAATGTCCTCTTAAAGATAAGAGATTGGGGTTGTATGATTGATTTGAGAAATATAAGCTACTTTTCAAAATTGAGTGATGATGAGATCGGAGTTATAAAAAAATATTCCGTATTTGAAGAGTTTGATGCGGGTGATGTTATATATTATGAAGATGAAAAGCCTGTTTATCTTTTTGTTTTGATAAAAGGTAGTGTGGATCTTTATAAGACAAATTTAAAAGGCAAACAATTTTATATATACCACATAAATGCCGTAGATCTTCTTGGTGAAGTCGCTGCTTTTAGTGATATTACATATCTTGTAACTGCAGAGTGTGCCACAAAATGCACTGTATTAAAAATAGATTATTCCAAAACAGGAAAGTTTTTTTGTGACAATCCATATCTTTGTAGAGAGTTGGTCAAATCTCTTTATGAGAGAATTTTATCTTTGGTTAATGCCGTTGATGATAGTTCTTTAAAAACAAAAGAGAGAGTGGCTAAGTATATTATTCAAGAAAGTGCAAGTTTTAAAGATAAAACCTATACTGAGATCTCCAAAAAACTCAATATGACTCCAGAAACACTCTCAAGGGTTTTAAATGAATTTAAAAAGAGAGCCTATATAGAGATTGACGATCATCATGAAATCACTTTCATCGATGAAGAAAAGTTAAAAAATTTAGGGTCTTAAATTGGTTTGTCTTAAAGAAATAATGCTTTTTAACAGTTTAAGCGAAGAAAACTTAAAAAAGATAGAAGATATTTCAATCGTGAAAAAATTAAATGCCAAAGATATCCTTTTTTACGAGGGAGATCATCCGAAGTATTTGCATATACTTTTAAGCGGTGTGATAAAACTGTATAAAACCGATCCCAAAGGTCATCAACTTTTCTTACACCAGTTTACGCCCACCTCACTTATAGGAGAATTGGCAAATTTTGAAAATTTTCCCTTTCCGGCAACTGCAGAAGCAGTTGTAGAGTCTGAAGTGCTTAAGATAGATTATGCCGAACTTAGCGATACCATTTTTAATAGCCCGGGCGTATCTATGGAGATTATAAAATCGATATCCAAAAAAGCTAAGATTTTGGAAAATGTTATACATCAGGAGATGATACTCTCAGCAGAAGCAAAAGTGGCAAAACTGCTTGTAGAACATATTGAACTCTTTTCGCAACTTAAAAATTCACAGATAGCCTCACTTTTAAATACAACACCGGAAACACTCTCAAGAACTATTACCAAATTTAAAAAATCCGGCTATATAAAGTATGATATAAACCACAAGTTACAAATAGTCCAAAAAAATCATCTAAAACAGTTATATGTGTAAAAATTGATTTAAATCAATGAAATAATCTTCAATATCTATTAAGATTATGGGATAATTCTTGATTTTCAAGATTATCGAGGGGTTGGGAATAATCTTTAAGGAGGATATATGAGATTAGGTAAGGTGCTTAGTGTAGCTGCCGGTGTAATGTTGGCGGCAAGTATGGCTCAAGCAGGTACTTCCAAGATGAACTTTGCAAAAGTTTACGAGAAGGAGTGTCAAGGGTGTCATGGTCCTATACACCAAGGTGGTGTTGGAGCAGACTTAAGACCAAAAGCATTGAAAAAGAAAAGTGCTCAAATGTTGGCCGAAACTATTATGAATGGTAGAGCTGGAACAGCAATGCCTTCTTGGAAATCGATGTTTTCCAAAGATGATGCGGCAGGAATGGTTGAGTGGTTGATGAACTGGAAAAATACAGTTGAGTTAAAGCTCTCTTTAGCTGATGTTAAAAAAACTTGGAAAAAATTGGCTGATAGAGTAAAGCTTTATAAAAAATATCCTACCCCAGTTGATGTAAAAAGTGTTGAAGATATCTCTTTTGCAACAGAAAGAGATGCATCTTTGGTAGATTTTATCGATAATACAACAGGTAAAGTTTTATCAAGACACAAAGCGGGATTTGCAGTGCATGTTACTGTTACAAACAAAAGAATCCCAAGATATGCTTACTCTATAAGCAGATCAGGAAGACTTACAATGTTTGATCTAAACGCTCCGGGTCAACCTGCTATCGCAAGTGTTCAAGTTGGTCAAGAGAGTCGTGGTTTGGCAGTTAGTCCTGATGGCAAATATGTAATGGCAGGAAACTATAACCCAGGTGGCGCGGTTTTATGCGATGCTATGACTTTGGAGCCGTTAAAAGTTTATCCAACTTCAAGTGTTATAGATACTGAAGGCAATATAGCACCAAGCAGGGTTGCATACATTGCAGATACTCCTTATGGACCATATTTTAGTTTTGCACTAAAAGATGCCGGTCATGTCTATATAGTTGACTACTCAAAACCAAACTTCCCTATCGTCGGCGATATACCAAATATAGGTAAAGTTTTGCATGATGCCTTTGAAAACGAAGGTAAACAGATAGGTAGATTTGTTTATGTCGCTTCTCAGGGTAGTGACCTTATGGGTGTAGTTGATCTTAAAACCAAAAAATTGGCTGCTAAGATCTATACGGGTCCTGGAACCAAGCCACATCCTGGACAAGGAAGCAGCTGGTATAATGACAAGTATGGTCAGTTAAATGCAACAAATAGTATGAATGTCGGAGATGTTGTCATCTGGGATATGAATAATGAGGTTGTTGCCAATGTTCCAACTGCTGGTGGCGGACTTTTTGTAGGAACAAGCAAAGATACACCATACCTTTGGTCAGACTGTGTTCTTGGCGGACCGCATAACTATAACAAAGTATATCTTATCAACAAGCAGACTCTAAAAGTTGACAGAATTATAGAAGTTGGTAAGAAAAAAGGTAAGTTGATAGATGCAAGGACAGGAAAAGTTTTACAGACTTGGGATGCTACACAATATCAGATAGTTAAGCATAAAGAGGTTAAGTCTAAGATCTCTGATGAGACTTTGGTTCCATATACTGCCAAACATGGACCAAAAGTTAAAAATCCTGTTCAGCCAAGACTCTTGCATGCTGAGCCTGCCAACCATGGTAAGTGGGTATTTATAAGCGAGTGGACAACCGGAAGGATAGGAATATATACAAACAAAGGTAAATTTGTAAAATATATTTACAATCTTACTACTCCTACATTTACTTACTCTGTAGAGCACAGACAAGAAGTTCCGGGAGCATAAAACTCAAATCCGCCCGTTTCTCGGGCGGATACTACACTTTTTTGGGATATCTGATGAAATTTACTATACTGTTATTGATAGCTTTTGATCTACTTTTTTCTTCATATCTTTCAAATAAATCTTGTAAAGAGTGCCATAAAACTATATATGAAGAGTATCAATACTCATACCACTCCAAGGGGTATTTTAAAGATATGCTTCACAAAAAGATAGCTGATAAGATTAGCCTCAAAAAATATGACTGTGCAGTTTGCCATATGCCTGCGGCTGATAATCTGAAGAGCTTGGTAAAAGGCGAGAAGAGACCTGATAAAACGAATGTTACAAATAGTGATGCAATCTCTTGTTTTTTTTGTCATACTATAGCTTATGTAAAAAAGGCTCACAAATTTAATCTAAATATAAAAGCAAGACAGAGTGAGGATTACAAACCGAGTCTCTTTGGCTCTTTGGAAAATCCTGATGATAATAACAAACACTCTTCGCTTCATAGTCCGATTTATGATAAATTTGTCTGTAGCGGTTGCCATTCGCACAAAAGAAACGGCAATGACCTTCTGATATTTGATAGTAAAATGAGTGGTTCCAAAGAGTGTATAAAGTGTCATATGCCTTTAGTGCCCGGTGGAAATGAGAATATGAACAAAAGGGCAAGAACAAAGCATCACAGTCACTATTTTCCGGGAATTCACTCTAAAGAGATGAGAGAAAAGGCTATAGATTTAAAGGTAGCAATAGATAAAAAAAGTGGTGTGGTTGTCACATTGATAAACAAAATGCCTCATCCGCTGATACTTCAAGCTGCAAGAGAGATGTTTTTAAAAGTAGAGATAGAAAGAGACGGCAAGAAGATATGGAGTAACAGCAAAGATAAAAGTGCCGTATTTAAGTATAGCTATCTTAAAGGAGATAAACCTATAATCATACCCTATAGCGCAACCTCTTACTCTTTTGTCAATAATTTAAAACCAAAAGAGAAAAAAATATTTAATTATAAAATAGATAAATTGCATAAGGGTGATAAGGTTATAATATCATTCTATATGATTTTTGCTAAAACTGAGTGTCTTAAGGATATTGACTATATGGAAAGTGGGCTTGACAAGCCTATTTTGGTTAAGAAGATTGTTAAAATGGTAAAGTAGGAGATATTTTTTGAAAAAATTTATACTGTTAGTAGCTTTAGGCTTTTTTGTCGGCTTATTTGCCAAGGATAGCCTGGCTATAAAAGTCTTTAAAGGATACTGCTGGGGATGTCACCATCAAACAGCTCAAGCTTTTGGCCCCTCTTTTAAAGAGATAGCCAATAAGAGAAAAAAAGATGAGATAATTGCTCAGATAACCGATCCCAAAGATACCTATAAAATTTTGGGCTACAAAAGAAACTCTATGCCCTCTTTTAATGATTTGAATGCTTCAGAGTTAAATGCTATCGTTGGATATATATTAAGTTTTAAGGATAAAAAATGAGAAAATTGTTGTTAATGTCCCTTTTTGCCATAGTACTTTTTGCCAAGGCGGACAAGATATTTGTTGTTGAGAGAGAGAACTCTGCTTTAGCTGTTATAAAACAAAATCTCTTGCAAAATGAGATAAAAAATATGCACAATTTTAACCATGCCGTAGTTAAATTTAGGGGAAAGGATGGGTATGTCATCACAAGAGACGGATATGTTATAAAATTTGATCCCATAAAAGAGGTAAAAGAGAAGGAGTTTAAAACAAGTAAAAGTGCTATTGGCTTTATTATAGGTAAAAATTTCTTAGCAGTTGCAAACTATGACAATAAAACAGTAGAGATAGTCGATAGGGATTTGAACCCATTGCAAAGTATAAAAACAGGCAGTAGAAATGTGGGTATAAAGCTTTATAAAAATTACCTTATATTTGAGTGCATGGATAGTGATGAGATATGGGTCATGAAAAATGAGACCCCAAAGGCAAAAAAACCACACTTTGTTTTGTATAAAAAGTTTAAAAATGTAGGACAGGTTCCTTTTGATGCTTTGATAGATAAAAATCTCTATGTTAGCGGTTTTTTCAACTCTCCGTTTTTAGGTGTTTTAAATCTTGACACAATGCAGTATAAAAGAGTTCCCCTAGATCTTGGTAAAAAAGATAGAGTCTTAAAGGTACCCCATTTTGGTTTTTGGAGTGTTTCCAAAGGATACTTTTTTATCCCTGCGGTAGGAGCAAAAAAAGTTTTTGTTTTTACTCACAACTTTAAGCTTGTAAAAGATTTGGATGTTCTTGGCAATCCTGTATTTACAGCATTAAGCCCTGATAAAAAGTATCTTGCCGTTACATTTAGTGGTAAATATTTCCCTTATGTGCAGATAATTGATACAAAAAGTTTAAGAGTTATAAAAACTATGAAGTTTAAGGGTATGGTTTTGCATGTGAGATGGTCAAGTGACGGCAGACACCTATATATCTCGGTTAACGGAGCCAATGAAGTGTTAGCATATAATGTTAATGGTTGGTGGAAACACTTTATGTGGCCGGTTCCAAAACCATCCGGTATCTTTATATATAAAATGGATAAGTAATGCTTCGCATATCCAATCTTATAAGCTCTGTTTTAGAAGATAAAAAACCAAGAGAGCTAAATGGCAATATCATCATTTGGAATTTTACAAACAGGTGTAATTTGGCTTGTAAACACTGCTACTCTTATGCCGATCCAAACTCAAAAGATACCTTGAGTACCGAATTTATCCTGAACTCCATAGATGATCTTGTAAAAGCCAATGTTAAGTTTGTTATATTTAGCGGAGGAGAACCACTTATAAGAAAAGATATCTTTAAGATAGCAGATAGTATGAGAAAAAAAGGTATCGTAACATATCTATCTACAAATGGATTGTATATAAGTGAAAAAAATGTTGATAGGATAATAGATACTTTTAACTACATAGGTATCAGTATAGATGGGATCAAAGAGATTCATGATAACTTTAGAGGCTTAGATGGTGTCTTTGATAAAAGTATAGAGGCTATCAAGCTTATCCAAAAGCATGGTGGAAATGCCGGTATCAGGTTCACTATGACAAAAGAGACGCAGGATAGCTTTTATGATATATTCAAGCTAGCAGAAGATATAGGAGTTGATAAGCTATATCTATCTCACCTTGTATATAGCGGAAGAGGGCTTGATAATCTAAAAATTGATATAACAAAAGAGAAAAGAAGAGAGTTTGTAAACTTTATAATCGATAGAACATTTGAATACTACGAAACAAAAAGAGATATAGATATAGTTACCGGTAACATGGAGATGGATGCTATAATGCTTTTGGAAAAATTTTCCCAAAAATACCCCGAAAAAAGAGATGAGCTTTTAAAAAGGCTTAAAAATTGGGGTGGAAACAGTGCCGGCGTAAGACTTGGCAATATTGACTGGGAAGGAAGAGTAAAACCTGATCCATTTTTCCCATTTTTTATAGGAGATATGAAAGAGAGAAGCTTTGATAAGATCTGGCTTGATGAAGATAGTGAAATCCTAAAAAAATTAAGAAAAAAACCAAGAGAGATAAGCGGAATATGCGCTGATTGCAAAGTTTTGGATATTTGTAACGGTGGCAGTAGGAGTAGAGCTTACGCTATAAGTGATGGAGATCTTTGGAATGAAGATCCATCTTGCTATCTTAGTAAAGAGGAGAGGGGAGTGAATGGGTAAAGTCTATCTAACAGGAGCAGGTCCGGGAGATATGGAGCTATTAACCATAAAAGCTCTAAGAGTGGTAAAAGAGGCTGATATCATCATATATGACAGACTTGCAAATCCCAAGATACTTAAAGAGGCAAAAAACGGATGTGAATTTGTCTATGTGGGAAAAGAGGATGGAAGACATACCCTGCCTCAAGATGAGATAAACGAAACTATATATCAAAGTGCATTACGAAAAGATGTAGTAGTAAGACTAAAGGGTGGAGATCCCTTTGTTTTTGGTAGAGGAGGAGAAGAGGGGAGTTACTTAAAAAAAAGAGGTATTGAGTTTGAAATTATCCCCGGAGTCACTTCCGCCGTTAGTGTTCCTGCATACGCAGGTATCCCGGTAACTCATAGAGGAGTGGCAGTCTCTTTTAAAGTGATAACCGGTCACGAAGCCCCCAATAAAAAAAGTTCTCAAATCGATTGGGAGTCGCTTAAAGGTGATAATACTATCATTTTTTTAATGGGGCTTCACAATCTTTCAAAAATTTCAAAAAAACTTATTGAAATCGGTAAGCCAAAAGATTTCCCTATAGCTGTTATCAGTCGAGGGACAACAAAAGATCAAAAAGTAGTTATTTCAACTTTAGAGGGAGTAGTTGATGCCGCTAAGGGGATACCGACACCGGCCCTCATAGTCGTAGGCGAAGTGGTAAAGCTTAGAGAAGAGCTCGACTGGTTTAAAGTATGAAGTTTGTTTTTATTATATCTTTTGCAATTATAGCTGTTATCTTATATCTTTTCATAGCCAAAAAATTAACCGATGATTAATCAAGCCTAAAAAAATCTCTAACTTTTTTATCTAAGAGTTTCATTCTCTCTTTTCCTTTTGGAAGAGAGTCTCTTAGGCTTTTCATTTCTTTAAGAAAGTCAGATATATTTGAAGGTAAAATTTTTTGGATATACCTTCTTAAATATTTTGCCATAGCAGGAGAAGCTCCGGAAGTTGATACCGCTATAGTCAAATCCCCCTCTTTTATAAAAGAAGGAAATATAAAATCACAATAATCAACCGAATCAACAGCATTGCAAAGTATCCGACTCTTTCTTGTTTCATTAAAGATATCTTTTTGCAACTCCAAACTATCAACTGCTATGATAACTATATCATATCCGTTTACATCGCCTTTTTCGTAATTTTTAATGGTAAAAGGTATTTGATATTTAGCACAAAGCTCTTGCATACTGTTTGATATATCTTTGGATATGACTGTTATATCAGTTGTAAATTGCAGTAACTTTTCTAATTTTTCATAAGCGATATAGCCACCACCTATGATAAGTATTTTTTTGTTGTCTATCTTAATAAATGCTGGAAAATATTTCATCTAAAAGTACCTCAAGAAAAGTCCGCCGATAAGCGCTATGACAATTGTTACTATAATGGTTAATGTATTGTATGTTCTTTGGCTTAATTTTTTATTTTTACTAAAAATCTCTACTATTTTTATAGCCGGATATATAGCAAAAAAGAGCAAAACAACTGAAAAAACCATAATAAAGATAAAATCTCTCATATATAACCTCAAATTTTTCTATAACAGATGATACTAAAAAGCAGATGAAATGTTTATAAAATTTTAATGCTCTTAAAAAAATATAATAATTTATTGATTTATATCAATGTAAAACCATGATTAATATTGTAGAATATTCATACTAAATTAGTATTATAATTAATACTAATAGTTACTATTTTAAAATATTATAATAATAAGGAGAAGATACAATGAGTGAAGCCTTGTATATCAGACCTATAATAGAAACTAATGATTTTCTTTATATATTCTTATCTGCATCTTTTATTTTACTTTTTGGTGCAGTTTACGCATCTGTCATAACTCTTGTAAAAATGAAAAAAGTTAAAAAAATATACTCTTTTTTAGCTTATGGTTCTTGGCTTTTGCAGGTATATTACACATATTATCTAACCAAAGCTATTCATAGCCAGCCATTTACCGTTAAAGCAATGATTATCGCAATGATTGCTTATCTTATCGTTCCACATATATATTTCTATCTGATAGAAAAAACAGAAGAGAGATATAAAAACTGATAAAGGAGGTTCAATGGAAAGGAAAAAGGTGTCTGTTTGGTCAGACAATAGGTTTTGGCAACGATCGGCAATCTGGGTAACCGGATTTGCTTCATTGTTGCTTATATGGTTGACATTTGATACTATGGGTCAAATCACAATGGGTACCCAAAAAGATATCAACAACCATGTGGTAAAAAGAGTCCCTTCATCAACTGTTATCAACTACAAAGTTGAATACAAAATGAGCGAAAGAAGAGGACATGAGGTTCCGGTTATCGGTGGAGATGATGGGAAAGGTAATTCACTCTTTAAAGTCAAAGAGAAGTTCTTCGGAAGAGATGATTATACTCAAAAAGAGGCTGATGCTCTGCTTCATCTAGGTAAGCTTGCCTCTCAGGCTAAAAACTGTATGGATTGCCATACGCTTTTAGGAAACGGAGCTTACTATGCACCGGATCTTTCAAAAGCTTGGCTTGATCCAGCTTGGGGTAAAAATGGCCCTATGCAAGCAATGACAGGAAAAAGCACAAAAGAGGAGGCAATGGCAGAGTTTTTAATGCATCCTGATAAATATCCAACACACGCTAGAATGATGCCAAATCTTGGTATCACACCAAAAGAGGCCAAAGCTCTTGTAGCCTTTTTAAAACATATGGCTACTATAGATACAAACGGTTTTCCTAGAGGCTTTGGTAAGATAAAAGAAGGAGTTGTATATGCAAAGTCAAAGTAGATTTAGATATGAAGGACAAAAATTAGCAAGCTGGTACTTTACAGTAGCAGTTATACTTTTTGGTGCTCAGCTTCTTTTAGGATTGGTTGCAGCCATTCAATTTATACACCCCTCTTTCTTGTATGGAGTTCTTGACTTTTCAATAGCAAGAATGATACATATAAATGCCATGGTAGTATGGATGCTTTATGCGATGATCGGCGCAGTTTATTATCTATTACCTGACGAAACAGGTATAGAGGTTGTAGGTATTGGTATAGCAAAACTACTTTTTTGGATACTAACTCTCGCAGTTGCAGTTGTTGTTTTGGTTTATATATTTATCCAAGTTGGACCTGCTGATGCAAAAACTATCTGGTTTATTACTGAAGGAAGAGAGTACATTGAGGCTCCAAGATGGGCTGATATAGGTATAGTAGTTGTTGTACTTGGCTTTCTTGCCAATACATTTTTAACTGCTATGAAAGGTAGAAGAACAGGTATTATTACAGTCATACTTTCAGATATGATAGCTTTGGCCGGTTTGTATTTGGCCGGTATGTTCTTTACTGACAATATCTCAATGGATCAATACTGGTGGTGGTGGGTTATACACCTCTGGGTTGAAGCTACATGGGAGGTATTTGTTGGAGCCTTGGCTGCTTATGGCCTTATAAAGGTGGTTGGAGCTAAAAGAGAGATAGTTGAGATGTGGCTATGGATAGAAGTTGCCATGCTCTTTGGATCAGGTATCTTAGGTCTTGGTCATCACTACTTCTGGATAGGAACTCCTGAGTATTGGTGGGAGATAGGTGCTTTATTTAGCGCGTTAGAACCACTTCCTCTTGTCGGTATGTTTGTCCATGTCCTTTATGACTGGGGTAAAGAAAACGGTATCAAAGAGAAGAGTGGAGCAGATACAACATCTAACAATACTCCAGCTCTTATGTGGCTTGTATCAAATGGTTTTGGTAACTTTTTAGGGGCTGGTATCTGGGGATTTTTCCATACTTTGCCTCAAGTAAACATCTATACTCACGGAACTCAGTTTACCGCAGCTCACGGACACCTTGCATTTTTCGGGGCATATGCTACTATACTTATAGCTATGTTCTATATGGCTGTTCAAGGTAAGAATGGTATCAAGAAGTTAAGAGCTACTTTTGCTTCAAAAATGGCAATATTTCTTATAACTTTCGGTGTGGTCGGTATGACTGTGGCTCTAACGATAGCTGGTTATGAGCAGGTTCTCATCGAAAGAGCTCAGCTAGGAGCAACTTGGGAAGCATACTTTACAGCACAAAATCAGCTATGGATGTCTCAGGCAATGGATTGGAGACTTATAATGGGTATTGTTACAACAGTCGGATTTTTCTATCTTGCCAAAGATTTATTGACAATTGGTAAAAATCCTAAAAATGTATATTAAAAGGAGTTAGGATGTTTGAACCATTTACAGATGTAGTTCCAAGCTTTTTTGGATATCTAAATCAAGGGCCTTTAACTTTGACAATATTTTTACATACTGTTATAGTTTTACCAATGTTTTGGATCTATTTTCAAGAGAAAAAGAGGCTTGAGAACGAAGAGTAGAGCTGTTTAGAGCTTCGGCAAAAACCGAAGCTCTTTCATATCCCAAAAAAAGAGTGAACAAAAGAGACCTCTTTTTTGTTTTTGAGTTTAAAAGTTTTTATGACTTTTCCATTATCATCTTTTATGGAGAGCTTATCTTCAACTAAAAGCAGATGTTTTTTACCCCATTTTTTTTCCAATTCATCCAATCTTTTAAACACCACATCATTTGATGGCTTCTCTTTTGTATTTGTTCTCGTGTCTATGATGGTAAGACCTCCAAGTCTTTTTTCTAGCCTATAAGGTATATAACTTGATAGTTGGTTCATTACTTCTTTGTTTTTAGTCTCTGGAAGCGCATTTTTGAATGCTATGAAGCTTAAGAACATAAATACAAATAAAAGAGCTACAAAAATTTTTTTACTCATTTTTCATCCTCATAAATAATATATGATATTATAACATAGTATAATATAAATAAACTTGATATTATTTTAATTATATAAATGATAAAATACTTGTACTTTAATATATAGAGAGAGGTAAAAATGAAAATTTTTTTTGAATTGGAAATTGGTTATATTATAATAGCACTCTTTTTTTTAGTAGTAACTGCCATAGTAACAACTAGGAGCTTTATGCCAAGAGTGGCTTTTAAAAGAGGAATGCTATTGATGCTCTCTTTAGTGTTGATTTTTATAAGTTTTCACTACTATATAACAACCAATAGAATGAAAGAGGTGGCAAAAGAGTTTGAAAAAGGCAAGGTTATTCTTTGTGAAAACAGAGAGACTTTTAAAGGTTCTCAAGCTATTGTTATCAATAAAAAAGCGGGTTGGAGTCTAAAAGATGGCATCTTTATCAATCCTAAATACCACAGAAAATATCATAGCGCAAGATGTGTAGTGGCGCTAAGACAGGATATAAAATGACAAATGAACTGCTTTATCACATACAAAAAGAGTTTCCTATGTCACCAAAACCTTTTAGAGAGATAGCCAAGAGGTTTGATATGAGAGAGGATGAGGTTATATCCATACTTCAAGAAGAAAAAGCCAAAGGTATCATCAGACAGATTTCAGCTATATTTGATACTAAAAAATTGGGTTATAAGTCATCTTTGGTGGCTTTTAAGATAGATAAAAATGATATAGATAAAGCTGCCCGGATTCTAAATGCCCATCCCGGTATCTCTCACAACTATGAAAGAGATCATGATTTCAATATATGGTTTACCATAGCTGTTGATCCTGATAGTAGGTTGGGGCTTGATAAAACGGTTGAAATTTTGGCAAAATTGACAAAAGCAAAAGAGTATATTAAACTGCCTACCCTAAAACTTTTTAAGATAGCCGTAAAACTAGATACCACAGGTAAAAATGAAAAGAAAGAGAAAGTTGTAAAGAGTAAAGATATCGATATAAAATTAACTCCCCTGCATAAAAAAGTGATAGAGTTAGCTCAAAATGATATAGAGATAAAAAGCGAGCCCTTTAGAGAGATAGTTGAAAAACTTGATATAGGATATGATACATTTTTTAATATTTTAAAAGAGCTAAAAGATAGCGGTATGATGAGAAGATATGCAGCCATACTAAATCATAGAAAAGCAGGGTTTAATGCAAATGCCATGGTAGTATGGGGTGTTGATGAAGATATAGCTGAAAGTGAGGGTAAAAAAGCTGCAGCCTTTAGTGCTGTCAGCCACTGCTACTTAAGGCCAAAGTATCCAAATTGGCCATACAATCTTTTTACAATGATCCATGGTAAAACAAAAGATGATACTAATGGGGTCATAAATAGTATCGCAAAAGAGATACAACACAACTCATATAGACCTTTATACTCTACAAGAGAGTTTAAAAAAGTGAGAGTCAAGTATTTTACCGATGAGTCTAAAAAGTGGGAGAAGCAGTATATATGAAACAGAATCTTCATCAAAATTTAGCTGAAATTGACATGTTCAAATCTCTAAATGAAGATGAGTTGGATCTATTGACAACAATAAGCACATATAAAACTTTTCAAAATGGAAGTACTCTTTTTTATGAAAAAGAGGAGTTGGAGTTTATATATTTTTTACTAGAGGGCGAGGTAAAACTATATAAAGTTGATAGATTTGATAGTGAGATATTTTTAAATAGACTAAAAGAGAAATCATTTATCTATACAGTTTCCAATATGTGCACATTTGCAAATGGCAGAGGTGTGTTTTACAGTGCCGAAGCTATAAGTGACTGCAGAGTTTTGTTAATAAATGCTAAAAAATTTCAATCCCTCTTTATGACAAAACCGGAGATCCTAAAAAGTATATTGGAAGAGTCATATAAATCAATTTTACAATTGCAGTACATTCTAAATAGAGACATAGTCTTTGATGGTATTGCAAAAGTTGCATATATGATATGTAATGACTTAGAGTCATTTAATAGCATGAAAAAACACGAGATCGCATACTCGCTCCATCTACAGCCCGAAACATTGTCTAGAATTTTAAAAAAACTTGTAAGAAACAAGTATATAGAGCTTGAAAAAGGAAAGGTAATGACCCTTGATAAAGAGGGTTTGAAAGAGATCTATGAATAGGAAGAAAATATGTTAAGCAAGATAAGTAGTAAAATAAATTTTATAGGTGGAATGTTATCGTTAATTGTTATAGCAAATGTTGTTTTGACAATATATCTAAATAAAAAACAGGAGGGAGATTCGTATATTATAAATATTGCCGGTAGGCAAAGAATGCTCTCTCAAAAGATAACAAAAGAGATATATTTTATAAAAAATAGTGAACTTTTTAGCTT
>Ga0256840_1001028_pt1 | contig 27227 bp, 23 predicted proteins | sample 355202metaG_FD_185969 | JGI IMG/M metagenome (GOLD analysis project Ga0256840, IMG submission 185969) | Hydrothermal vent microbial communities from Mid Atlantic Ridge, Atlantic Ocean - 355-202 | ecosystem: Environmental > Aquatic > Marine > Hydrothermal vents | place: Atlantic Ocean: Mid... | reverse complement strand
TATTTCAGGTCATATTTCGCGCGGTCAGGGTTCAGAATATCCCCCGTATAGCAAATCGCCCCTTCACACACCTTGCCGCTTTCCACCACCGCATCCATCGCCACCCGCATGTTTTCCACCCAGTTCAGGCTGTCAAACACCCGAAACACATCCACGCCGGTCTCCGCTGCCTGCGCCACAAATTTCTGCACCACGTTATCCGGATAGTTCGTATATCCCACGCCATTTGACGCCCGCAAAAGCATCTGCGTCATCACATTGGGCACCCGCGCGCGCAGGTCGCGCAGGCGCTGCCACGGGCATTCCTGCAAAAAGCGATAGGCCACGTCAAAAGTCGCCCCGCCCCATGCCTCGATGCTAAACAGCTGCGGCAGGTTATGCGCATAACTCTCCGCCACATTCAGCATATCCACCGAGCGCATTCGCGTGGCGAGCAAGCTCTGGTGCCCGTCCCGCATGGTGGTATCGGTAATCAAAAGCTGCTTTTGCGCCAGCATCCAGTCCGCCACCGCCTGCGCGCCCTTTTCCTCCAACATATTTCGCGTGCCAACGGGGGCAACGTTCCCACGCACCGCTGGCACAACCGGAGCCTTCGCATGCGCAGGTGGCTTTGCCCGCCCTTCCGTTTCCGGATGCCCGTTCACGGTAATATCCGCAATATACGTCAAAATCTTCGTCGCTCGGTCGCGGCGTTTCTTGAACTGAAACAGCTCGGGCGTGTTATCAATAAAGGTGGTGGTGTAGGTGTTATCAAGGAAGGTCGGATGCTTGAGCAGGTTTTCCACAAAAGCGATATTGGTGCTTACGCCGCGAATACGGAACTCCCGCAATGCCCTGTCCATACGCGCAATCGCGGCTTCGGGGGTGTTGGCCCATGCCGTCACCTTTTCAAGCAAACTATCGTAATAGCGCGTAATCACCGCGCCCGAGTAAGCCGTGCCGCCATCGAGGCGTATCCCCATGCCCGTCGCCCCGCGGTAAGCGGTGATGCGGCCATAATCCGGAATAAAATTGTTCTGCGGGTCCTCGGTGGTAATCCGGCATTGCAAGGCGTGGCCGTTCAGGCGAATATCATCTTGCGATGCCTTCCCCGTGGCTTCTTCAATGGTCCGCCCCTCAGCGATTAAAATTTGCGCCCGCACAATATCGATGCCGGTCACTTCCTCTGTCACCGTATGCTCCACCTGCACGCGCGGGTTGACTTCGATAAAGAAAAACTCCTCGGTGTCGATGTCCATTAAAAACTCAACGGTGCCCGCACATTCATAGCCCACATGGGCGCAAATCTTGCGGCCCAGCGCACAAAGTGTTTCCCGTTGTTCCTGCGAAAGGTAAGGCGCAGGTGCGCGTTCCACCACCTTCTGATTGCGCCGCTGCACCGAGCAATCCCGCTCCCAAAGGTGGTAAATATCCCCGTGGGAATCCCCCAAAATCTGCACTTCCACATGCCGCGCCCGCTGCACCAGCCGCTCCAAGTAGCCCTCACCATTGCCAAACGCCGCCTCGGCCTCACGGCGGCCTTCCAGCACCATGTCCTCCAGTTCGTCCTCAGACATCACCCGCCGCATGCCGCGCCCGCCGCCACCCCAGCTCGCCTTGAGCATAAAGGGATAGCCAACCGCCTCGGCCATCCGCCGCACCTCACCCATGTCATCCGGCAAAACATCCGTCGCCGGCACCACCGGCACCCCTGCCTCAATCGCCACCTGCCGCGCCGAAGCCTTATCCCCCAGCATCCGCATCGTCGCCGCCTTCGGGCCGATAAAGGTAATCCCCGCCGCATCGCAAGCATCCACAAAATCAGGGTTTTCCGATAGCAGCCCATAGCCCGGATGAATGGCATCCGCCCCGCAAGCCTTGGCCACGCGGATAATCTCCTCAATCGAAAGATAAGCCGCCACCGGCCCCAGCCCCTCGCCAATCCGATACGCCTCGTCAGACTTGAAGCGATGCAGGCTCAGCTTGTCCTCCTCAGCATACACAGCCACCGTGCGCTTACCCATTTCATTGGCGGCGCGCATGATGCGAATGGCGATCTCACCACGATTGGCTATCAGGATTTTCGAGAAGTTTTTCATCACAGAACCTTTGTGTGTTGGGTGACGGGTCAGCCCCTCTTACCCAAGCACGGTGAATTTTGCAATGCAACATTGCGCCTCACCTGCTGTCATTTACGACAATATCGGCGTTTACCGCGCCGCAAAATCCGCATTGCGTCGCACATAACGGTCAATCAACTATGCTGCATAATTGCCCTTGCGCGCCTCTGGTCCGCCCCCCCCCGTAAGCCGCCACAATTATATCTGCAAAGCGCATAGCACGCCCCCTATTGAGCAGGGCGGCACTTTTTACCATTCCGGTCAAAAACGAGGCGCTACGGGCAATTCTCCAGCCCGATCGGGATGCACTTTAGCGCCATCGCCCGCCCGCGCGCCACAGCCGCCTTGCGAATGCGGGACTCAAAATCAGCAATATTTTCCACCGCCAGCTCAAAGCCACCCTCCGCCGCGATCACCAACCACATATAGGCTTTTGCATTATCCTGAGAGACCCCGCGGCCAAAGTAAAGCGCCTGCATAAGCGCCATCTGCGCTTGCGGGTGACCTTGGCGCGCTGCCGCCTGATACCATCGGTGCGCAAGATTCAAATTCTGCGCCACGCCCGCACCATTCTTATACATATTAGCCAGGTTAAACTGCCCCGGCGGAAAGCCCCCTTCCGCCGAAAGCATAAACCAACGCACGGCCTCGACGTCATCCTCGGCCACCACATCACCGTTATCATACATCACCCCGATGTTGGACTGCGCCCGCGCATCCCCCGCATCGGCCAAAGGCTTCCAGATATCCCACGCCGTTTGCCATTCCCCCGCCCGCGCTGCCAAAAGGCCCGCCTCGTTTTCGGGGGCGTATTGGGCATGGGCGCTTAAGCCGCTCAGGCTCAATACAACAATAAATAGATACTTCAGCATGTTTGCACCCCCATTATTCACGCCTCATAGTGGAGTGTTCTCCAATTAAGTCAATCAGAACATATCCAGAACAACCCCCTTTTCTATTCCATTAAACTAGTTTAGTTTAAGGCCCATGAATGATTGGGATTACAATGAACAGGACGCCTTTGAGGCTGCCGTGCCGCTTTCACAGCGCGCGATGCAGGCCCGCCCTGCGCCCTATATGGAGGGGCTAAACCCCGAGCAGCGCCAAGCGGTGGAAACGCTGGACGGGCCGGTTTTGATGCTCGCTGGCGCAGGCACTGGCAAAACCAAAGCCCTCACCGCCCGCATTGCCCATTTACTGCACACAGGGCGGGCGCGGCCCAACGAGGTGCTGGCGGTCACCTTCACCAACAAAGCCGCGCGGGAAATGAAAGAGCGGGTCGGGCAAAACCTCGGCGGCACCGTTGAGGGCGTGCCGTGGCTGGGCACCTTCCACTCGATCTGCGTCAAGCTTCTGCGCCGACATGCCGAACTGGTGGGGCTGAAAAGCAGCTTTACGATTCTGGACACCGACGACCAGATTCGCCTGATGAAGCAGCTTATCCGCGCCGAGAACATCGACGAAAAGCGATTCCCGCCGCGCATGTTGGCGGGCATTATTGACGGCTGGAAAAACCGGGCGCTCACGCCTTCCAAGGTGCCAAGCAGTGACGCCGGAGCCTATGGGCGGCGTGGGATCGAGCTATATAAGCAGTATCAGGCGCGGCTAAAAACACTGAATGCCGTAGATTTCGGCGACCTTTTGCTGCATATGGTGCAAATATTTCAGGCCTACCCTGATGTGCTGGCCAAATACCAAAGCTGGTTTAAATACATCTTGGTCGACGAGTATCAGGATACCAACGTCGCCCAATACCTCTGGCTCCGCTTGCTGGCTTCAGGCCATAAAAACATATGCTGCGTGGGCGATGACGATCAGTCCATCTATGGCTGGCGCGGGGCCGAGGTCGGCAATATCCTGCGCTTTGAAAAGGATTTCCCGGGGGCGCATGTGGTGCGCCTCGAGCAGAATTACCGCTCTACGCCCCACATTCTGGCAGCGGCGGCAGGGGTGATTGACAGCAACACGGGCCGCCTTGGCAAAACCCTGTGGACGGCTGAAAAGGAAGGCGAAAAGCTCCGCCTGATCGGCCATTGGGATGGCGAGGAGGAGGCCCGCTGGATAGGCGAAGAAATCGAGGCCTATCAGCGCGGCACGCGGGGGCTCGCCCCCGTTTCGCCCAACGATATGGCCATTCTCGTGCGCGCCTCCCACCAGATGCGCGCCTTCGAGGACCGTTTCATGGCCATCGGCCTCCCCTACCGCGTCATCGGCGGCCCGCGCTTTTACGAGCGCCTCGAAATCAGGGACGCGATGGCTTATTTCCGTGTGGTTGTCAGCCCTGATGATGGCATGGCGTTTGACCGGATTGTGAACACCCCCAAGCGTGGGCTTGGTGACAAAGCCCTGCAAACCGTGGCCAAAGTGGCGCGGGAAAACGGGGTTTCTCCCTTTGAAGGCGCGCGCATTGTGGTGGCCGAAAAAGCGCTACCCGCGCGGGCATGCAACAGCCTGAATGATGTTTTGCAGAATTTCGACCGCTGGCGGCAATCTATGCTCAACGGGGCTGACCACATTCGGCTGGCCGAGGTTATTCTGGACGAATCCGGCTATATGGACCGCTGGAAAAACGACAAGAGCATCGAGGCAGAGGGGCGGCTGGAAAACCTGAAAGAGCTGATCGAGGCGCTGGAAAGCTTTGAAAACCTGCAAGGCTTTCTTGAGCATGTGTCCCTCGTGATGGAAAACGCCCAGACGGATAGCGAGGAAAAGGTCAGCATTATGACCCTGCACGCGGCCAAGGGCCTGGAGTTCCCCTGCGTCTTCCTGCCCGGCTGGGAAGATGGCCTGTTCCCGAGCCAGCGCAGCATGGATGAAAGCGGCCTCAAGGGCGAAGAAGAGGAGCGGCGGCTGGCCTATGTGGGCATTACCCGCGCCGAGAAATATTGCACCATCAGCTTTGTCGCCAACCGGATGCTGCATGGCCGCTGGCAAAATGCCCTGCCCTCGCGCTTTATTGACGAGCTCCCCCCGGAGCATGTAGAGGTGCTCACCCCACCGGGCCTGCATGGCGGAAATTACGGCGCAGCGGCCCCGCAAAGCCGGCTTGAATCCCGCGTGCAGGGGGCCGACACCTATCGCTCGCCGGGCTGGCAGCGGATGCAGGGGCAAACCCGGCGCCGTGCCGCGCCGCACGCGCGTCAGGTGGTAGAGGAGGCCGTCGAGGTGTTTGACATAGGCGAGCGGGTTTTCCACCAAAAGTTCGGCTATGGGGCCGTGTGCTCGATCGATGGTGACAAGCTCAGCGTAGCTTTTGAAAAATCGGATATAAAAAATGTAATGGCCGGATATGTGACCCGCCAAAGCGATATTCCGTTTTAAGTGAAACCTGCCTGACTGCACCTAAAATTACGCGAGTTTCACACTGTAAATCCGGGCGATATAACTTTATTTTATTGATACATATCAATGTTTTAAAGGTTTATGTTGAAAAGTCATACAAACTTCATCTTGTATGGTTGCATATTGCAATTCTTCGTGACAATGTCCCTCGCTAAGACCCTGCTTCAGTGCCTTGCTGCAGTGGGAAGATTGATACGATACCCCTTTGGAGTCCAGGTATGCGAATAATAAAGTCCTTTGCTGTTTTGGTATTTGGTTTGTGGGCGCCGCTTGCCATAGCGCAAGATGTCCCTAAAATTGCCTTTGTTTACATCTCTCCCGCCGCAGACCCTATCGGCTGGACCCACGAGCACGAAAAAGGCCGCCAAGCCGTGCAGGAATTTTTCGGCAATCGGGTGGAAACCGCCTTTTTCGAAAACACGCCCGAGGGCATGGATGGCTTGGAAACGCTGCGCCAAATCGCGAATGATGGCTATGATATGGTGTTCACCACCTCCTTTGGCTACATGCAGCCCTCAATTCAGTTGGCCTATGAATTCCCCGATATCACCATCGAGCAAGCCACAGGCTATGTGCGCACCGATAATATGTCGACCTTCAACATCCGCTTTTATGAAGGCCGTGTTTCGCAAGGAATCATTGCCGGCCAAATGACCAAAACCAACAAAGTTGGTTATATCGCCGCCTTCCCGATTCCCGAAGTTATTCGTGGTATCAATGCGGCGTTTTTGGCGGCGCGCTCGGTTAATCCCGATATCGAATTTGAGATCGTATGGCTGAATTCATGGTATAATCCGCCCGCAGAAGAGGCCGCAGCACGACAGCTTATCGCCAATGGTGCCGACATTTTGATGCAGCACACCGACACGGCCGAACCGATGAAGGTTGCCGAAGAGCTTGGTGTTTTTGCCTTTGGTCAATCCTCTAATATGGTGGCCTACGGGCCAAGCGCGCAGCTTTCTGCGACCGCTGACCATTGGGGGCCATACTACATTGCCCGCGTGCAAGCATTTTTGGATGGCACATGGGAAAGCACCGACACATGGGGCGGACTAGACTCGGGCATGGTCGAAATTTCGCCCTTCTCCGAGCGTATTCCTATGCGTATTCAAGATCAGGCAAATGACGCGATTACCCGCATCCGGTCGGGGCGCTTGCACCCGTTTACCGGCCCAATTCGCAAGCAAGATGGCACCGGCTGGTTGGCCGCAGGCGAAACCGCCTCTGATTCTGACCTGCTGACAATGGGTTTTTTTGTTGAAGGTATTACGGGGATTATCCCCCGTTAATCATCACAAATCGGGTTTACGACGGAACGAGAATTATGAAACAGTTTAAGACAATATTATCGTGGAGCCTGACGGCGACCACAGTTTTCTTGGCCACGCTGGTATCGGCACAAGAAAATATGGTTACGCTACGCTCCATTACAAAAGATTTCGAGGCAACAGGCGCGCTTGTTTCTTCGGATGCTGACTTTTATGTGCTGCGCACCATCATCGGCGAGATGAATGTGCCGCGCGATGAAGTGGAATGTATCGGCGAGGCGTGCCCGACCGCCAGCACAGATGTGCTGCTTAGCTCGGCTGACGGCTCCTCTTTTTCCGGCGAATTGCTGGGCTATGACGGCACTAACTACATCCTGAAAACCACCATCGGCGTGCTGACCATTCGGAGTGAGTTCGTGCAATGCGAAGGCGCTGGCTGCCCCGCTGAAACCCAGATGGCACAGGCCAATACTGCCATTATTCTGCGCTCCGGCGACGGCACGTTTTTTGAAGGCGAGCTGCAAGAATATGATGGCACCAACTACATCCTGAAAACCTCGGTTGGCGTGCTGACCATTCGCGGTGAATTTGTGAAATGTGAAGGCGAAGCCTGCCCGGATACCGGCCCCGTTGTGGCCCGTTTCAACATCGCGTCCCCTCGTAACGAGGGCGAAGCCTTTATTGGCGACGCGCTGGCACGGTTTACCGAAGAAAAATCGCTAAACCTCACCCGTTCGATCGGTGGCACAGGCAATACCCAATACCTGATCGGTGATAATTCTGGGGCTTTGGTCGCTGATATTACAGTTGTAGCCGCCAATGACCGCGCCTCTATCGAGGATCTGTTCAGCAACGGCGCGGCTTTCGCCCTGACCCGCGAAGCGTTTTCGCCGCAAGCTGTGGCCGACGTGACCAACATGGCCGTGACCGATGTAAACGAGTTCTTGGACGCTCGCCCCATCGCGCTGGATGCGATTGTGGCGCATGTGAACACGGCGAACCGGGTGGATTCTATTTCGATCACCCAAATGGGCGATATCCTTTCGGGGCGCATCACCAACTGGGCTGAAATCGGCGGTGATGATCAGCCGATCACGCTGCACACCATGAACACGGACAGCAACCTCGCACAAATGATTGACCGCGATATCTTAAGCCCACGTGGGCTTCAGGTGGGCGCAAATGCCATGGTGCATGATACGCTGGATGACCTCGGTAAAGCCATCGCGGCAGATAAATCGGCCTTCACCATGGCCTATCGTTCCGGTAATTATGACACCAAAATCACCAGCACGCGCAATGTGTGTAACATGTTCTCGAGCGCCAACAGCTTCTCCCTGCAAACCGGAGAATACCCGCTGACCTCGACCTGGAACCTGTATACGCTGAAAAATCGGGAGATCCCTGATATCGCCGTAGCGCTGGCCGATTATCTAGTGTCAGACCAAGGCCAAGCCGCGGCTGAAACCGTTGGTCTGGTGAGCCTCGCGATTGACCAACAGCCCATGAGCGCCCAAGGCGAGCGTTTGCTTTCGGCGATGTTGGCTGAAGGGTTGAACTCGAAAGGGATCAACGCTTACCGCAACTATCTGGCCGAGGTGTCAACCGCGACCCGCCTGTCCACCACCCTGCGCTTCCTGACCGGGTCTTCCACCCTCGACGCGCGCGCACTGGCCGACCTGCGCCGGATTTCCAAACTGGTGCGGAGCGGTGAACTTGACCGCGACAGCCTAATGGTTATCGGATTCTCTGACGCTGTCGGTAACTTTGGCGGCAATGTGAACCTGTCCCGCAATCGGGCGGGGGTTGTTAAAGGCTTGCTGTTGCAGGAAAATGTCGGCCGACTGGAAGCCAGCGATATCCTTGCCTTTGGCTTTGGTCCGGTGGCTCCGGTGGGCTGTAACAGCTCGATCGAAGGCCGCAGCCTGAACCGCCGTGTTGAAGTTTGGATCCGCGGCGCCAACCAAGAGCGCTTGCGCTAAGGCGCTTTGGCAGCATCGCGCCGCCTCGGCGAGCTGACCTCGGGGCGACGCCCCATGGGTCAGCCCCCCTCGGCAGCGCGGGCGGCAAGCCGCCATTGCCCTACGGGCCATAGCCTCGGCTGCGCCTCGGTGGGCTAAAATCGACAGTATGCACAAAAGAATAGCGCCGCGAGAGGGGAGAACTCTCGCGGCGCCATTTGTTTACCTAAAGGTGGGAGGACCCTTCGGTAATTTATTTGCCAGCTGGTGGGAGGAACCGCTAGCAAAACTCTATTCAGTTAGTGGTAAACCGCCTTGCGGGCCACATCGGAGATCATCGAGCGGTTCAGGCCCAGATCATGCAATTCACGATTAGAGAGCGCGTTCAGCTCGCCAATGGTTTTGCGGAACATGCGACGGTTGTGCATGGTTTTCTTAAAGTTTTCAAACGCATACAGCGCACGAACAGGGAGGGCTGTCGGAGCGCTCACGCGGGGCAAGGATACATATGCCATTTTCTTTTTCCTTCATTTCATTTTCTACTGACAGGGATATATGACTTTGCTGCGCTGCAACAACGCCCAATCCAGCCCTAGCGCCTTGCAGTAAATGCATAGCTCCAACTCCACGCCCACCTATGGCTATCTCCCCTGCCCTGCCCTAAGCTTAGCCGCATGAACCTGTCTGCCCTCTCCACCAAACCTTTCCGGCACTACCTGATCGGCAATGCTATTTCGCTACACGGGCTGTGGGTGCAAAAAATCACCATCGGCTGGATGGCGTGGGAGGCGACAGGCTCGGTGGCGTTTCTGGGCTGGCTGGCCTTCCTTAATTATGCGCCGCCGTTGTTTTTCGGGCCGTTTTTCGGTGTGCTGGTGGACAGGGTGAATATCCGCAAAGCCGCGATGGCCACGCAATCGCTGTTTACGCTCGGGGCGGTGGTGCTGCTTGGCATTCATTTGACGGGGCTGAGCGGGCGCGTGAGCCTGACGGCGGTGGCGCTGTTTATCGGCATGGTGACCTCGGCGCAGCACCCGATTCGCATGACGATTACGCCGCGCCTTGCGCCCACCAGCCAGCTTTCCTCGGTGGTGCTGCTGCTTTCACTCAATTTCAATATCGCGCGGGTGGTGGGGCCGGCGATTGGCGGCGGGCTCATTGCCGGTTTCGGGCTGACAGCGGCGCTCTGCTTTATTATTTTCGCCTTTTTGCCGTTTGTGTTTATTTTGCGCACCCTCTCCCCCCGCCCTAATAAAGCCAAGGCAAAAACCAGCATGAAGGCCGATTTTGCCGAGGGGCTGGCTTATGTTTTGCGCTCGCGCTTCATCCGCACAGCCACGCTGATTACGGGGCTGTTTTCACTGGCGGGGCGCGGGGCACTGGAGATTTTGCCAAGCCTTGCGGATGGCGTGTTTCAGCGCGGCGCGGCGGGGCTGGGCACGCTAACAGCGGCAGCCGGAATCGGAGCGCTGGCGGCGGCGGCCTTACAAATCCTTCTGCGCGGGCCGGTGAAGGGAAAAATGCCGGGGGTCTCTATTACGGCGGCGCTGCTTGGCCCCATGGCGGCGGCAGGGCTTGGCGGGCTTGAAAACTGGCACCTCGTGGTTTTCGCCGTCGGGTTTTTGGGCTTCACCGGCACGCTTGTGGGCGTGGGTATGCAAAGCGCCATTCAAATGCAAGTGGAGGACCACCTGCGCGGGCGAGTGATGAGCCTGTGGATAATGGTGGCTATGGGCGGCACCGCCTTTGGCTCTTTGCTCGTGGGCGGTATGGCAGATGCGATTGGCCTCGCGCTATCCTTGCAGATTACAGGTATTTCTACGGTATTGGCCGTTATGGCGCTGTTAATCACCCGGAGAATCGGACAAATCCGAGAAAGCCGTTGAAACTCGCGGCGTTTTGAAGTGAAATGATCCGCAGAATCGGGGGAACTCGTTTTGACAAAGGTTTGCGCACCACTTTGGCGCGCGGGCCACAACTGGGAGATAACTATGAAAAAAATTCTACTGGCGACCACCGCCGCAACCTTGCTGGCAACCAATGCTTTTGCCGCAGGCCACGAGATCAATATCGGGGTGATCCTCGGCTTTACCGGCCCGATTGAATCCCTTACACCGGACATGGCGCTGGGTGCCGAGCTGGCGATTGACGAAGTGAACGCAGCGGGCACTCTGCTCGGCGGCGGCAAAACCCTCGTATCGCTGCGCGCTGACTCGACCTGCGTAGACAGCTCGGCCGCACAAGCCGCCGCTGAGGCGCTGGTTTCCAACAGTAATGTTGCCGCGATTATGGGCGCTGACTGCTCAGGCGTCACCGCCGCCATCGCCAATAACGTGGCCGTGCCAAACGGCGTTGTGATGATCTCGCCTTCCGCGACCTCCCCTGCGCTTTCTACGATTGAAGACAACGACCTTTTCTTCCGCACCTCGCCTTCCGACGCGCGCCAAGGCCAAGTGCTTTCTGATGTGCTGATGGATTTGGACGTTAAATCTGTAGCTGTGACCTATACCAATAACGACTACGGCAAAGGCTTGGCTGACGCCTTCCAAAGCTCCTATGAAGCCGCTGGCGGCACCGTAACCATTTCGGCAGCCCACGAAGACGGCAAAGGCGACTATTCCGCTGAAGTTGGCGCATTGGCCGCTGCTGGTGGCGAAATGCTGGCTGTGTTTGGCTACGCAGACCAAGGCGGCGCGGGCATAATCCAAGGCGCACTTGATACAGGCGCATTTGATACTTTCGTGATGGGCGACGGCATGAAGTCGCAAGCGCTGATCGACAATATCGGTGATGATTTGGCTGGTTCTATCGGCACTCAGCCTGGCTCTGCCGGCCCCGGTGCCAAGAAGCTGGCTGAAATGCTCACAGGCATTGCCGGCACCCCAGACGGCCCCTTCACCGCTGAAAGCTATGACGCTGCCGCGCTGATCGCGCTGGCCATTCAGGCTGGTGGCTCGGCTGACCGCGCCTCGATTGCGGCACAGGTGCTGAACGTGGCCAATGCGCCCGGCGAGCAGATCGGTGTTGGCGAGCTGGCCAAAGGCCTCGAGATCCTCGCCAATGGCGGCGAGATCGACTACCAAGGCGCTTCCGACGTTGAACTCATCGGTCCGGGTGAAGCTGCTGGCTCTTACCAAGAGTATGTGGTTGAAGATGGCCAGTTCAAAGTGCTGCGTATCCGCTAAGGTCGCTAACTAAACTTAAGCAGCCCGGCGTATAAGCTGGGCTGTTTGCATAAACAGGGTGGGTAAATATGATCAGGGTTGAAAACCTGCACATGCATTTCGGCGGGATTCGCGCCGTAGATGGCACGTCGCTTGAGATCAAAAAAGGCAGCATTACAGGGCTGATCGGCCCTAACGGCGCGGGCAAAACCACGTTGTTTAACGTGGTGGCGGGGCATTATAAGCCCACCTCCGGCAAAGTGTTCCTTGATGGCGAAGACGTGAGCGGCCAGCAGCCCCACGAGCTATTCGGAAAGGGCCTGCTGCGCACCTTCCAAATTGCCCACGAGTTTTCCACGCTGACCGTGCGCGATAACCTGATGATGGTGCCCCCCGCGCAATCGGGCGAAACCCTGTGGAACGCGTGGTTTCACGGCAAGCAGGTCAAGGCCGAGGAAGAGCGCCTGCGCGAAAAGGCCAATGAAGTCATAGAGTTCCTCGAAATCCCCCACGTGGCAGACGAGCTGGCGGGCAACCTTTCCGGCGGTCAAAAAAAGCTGCTGGAGCTGGGCCGCACCATGATGGTCGACGCCAAGATCGTTTTCCTTGACGAGGTCGGCGCGGGCGTAAACCGCACCCTCCTCAACACCATCGGCGACGCCATTCTGCGCCTGAATCAAGAGCGCGGCTACACCTTCTGCATGATCGAGCACGACATGGATTTTATAGGTCGCCTCTGTGACCCCGTAATCTGCATGGCCGAGGGCAAAGTGCTGGCCCAAGGCACCGCCGACGAGGTCAAATCCAACGAGCAAGTGATCGAGGCCTATCTTGGCACCGGATTAAAGAATAAAAAGGCAAGCGCATGAGCTACCTCATCGGCGAAAAAATGACCGGCGGATACGGCAAAGGTGCCGATATCCTGCATGAATGCACCATAGCGGTGGAAAAGGGCGAGATCGCCGTGATCGTTGGCCCCAATGGCGCCGGCAAATCCACCGCCATGAAGGCGATTTTCGGCATGCTGAACCTGCGCAAAGGCAGCGTTAAGCTCGATGGCAAGGACATCACCAAAATGTCGCCGCAAGATAAGGTAAAAGCCGGCATGGGCTTTGTGCCACAAACCAGCAATGTGTTTACCGGCATGACGGTGCAGGAAAACCTCGAAATGGGCGCTTACATTCGCGACGACGATTTTAACGGCACCATGGAGCAGGTTTTCGAGCTGTTCCCGATTTTGAAGGAAAAGCGCAAGCAGCACGCGGGCGAGCTTTCGGGCGGCCAGCGCCAGCAAGTGGCCGTGGGCCGCGCCCTGATGACCCGGCCCAAAGTGCTAATGCTAGACGAGCCAACGGCGGGGGTTTCCCCCATCGTGATGGACGAGCTTTTTGACCGCATCATCGAAGTTGCCAAAACTGGAATCGCCATTCTGATGGTCGAGCAAAACGCCCGCCAAGCCCTGAACATCGCCGATAAAGGCTATGTGCTGGTGCAAGGCCGCAACCGTTTCACCGACACCGGAGAGGCCCTGCTGGCCAACCCCGAAGTCCGCAAATCCTTCCTTGGGGGTTGATATGACCGACATCCTGAACGCCCTCGCCCTTATGTCAAACTACGTGTTTGTGCCCGGCCTTGCCTATGGCAGCCAGCTGGCGCTTGGCGCGCTTGGGGTGACGCTGATTTACTCCATCCTGCGCTTTTCCAATTTCGCCCACGGCGACACCATGGCCTTTGGCGCCATGCTCACCATTCTGGCCACATGGTGGCTGCAAAGCATGGGCATTTCGGGCGGCCCATTGCCCACGGCCCTGCTCGCCTTGCCCATAGGCATCGCTGGCACCGTGCTTTTCGTGCTGGCAACAGACCGCATGGTTTACCGCTATTATCGCAAGGTTAAAGCCGCCAGTATTGTCACCATGATGGCCTCGGTGGGGGTTATGTTTGTGATGAACGGCATGGTGCGGGTTATCATCGGCCCCGGCGAGCAGCGCTTTGCCGATGGCGAGCGATTCATCATAAAAGCCCGCGAGTTCAAGGCATTAACAGGCCTTTCCGAGGGCATCAGCATTCGCACCACGCAAGCGATCACCGTTATCGTGGCCCTGATCGTGGTGGCCCTGCTGTTCTGGTTCCTGCAAAAATCCCGCACCGGCAAGGCCATGCGCGCCTATGCCGATAACGAAGATCTGGCGCTTTTGTCGGGCATTGACCCCGATAAAGTGGTTATGGTGGCATGGATCATCGCCGCCACGCTGGCCACCATTGCCGGCACGCTTTACGGGCTAGATAAATCCTTCAAGCCCTTCACCTATTTTCAACTGCTGCTGCCAATTTTCGCCTCTGCTATTGTCGGCGGCATCGGCAACCCGCTCGGCGCAGTGGCAGGCGGCTTCATCATCGCCTTTTCCGAAATGGGCTTCACCTATGCCTATAAGCGCTTTGTAGCCTACGTAACCCCCGGAGACTGGGTGCCGGACGGGTTGCTGCAGCTGCTTTCCACCGACTATAAATTCGCCGTCAGCTTTGTGATCCTCGTATTGGTGCTACTCGTTAGGCCCACAGGTATTTTCAGGGGGAAAGTGCTATGAAGAATGTTTTTCTCTTTGCCCTCATGGGCTTGGCTTTTGTTGCCGCGGGCGAGTTCCAGAGCTGGAGCTTTTCGCTGACCATCCTCAACCTGTGCCTAATTTCGGCAGTTATGGCCCTCGGGGTTAATATCCAGTGGGGCTATGCGGGCATTTTCAACGTGGGCATCATGGGCTTTGCCGCGCTTGGCGGGGCTGCTGCCGTGCTGGTTAACGCAGCCCCCGTGCCAGAGGCATGGGCCGCTGGCGGCTTTGGCATTCTGGCCTCCGGTGTGGCTTTACTGGCCGTCATCGGCCTTGTGGTGCTGATCCGCCGCAAAACCAGCGGCCAGCTTCGGCGCTATGCCACGATTGTGGCAGTCATTGGCGGCTTCTTCGCTATTCGCGAGGTTTACGACCCCGCCGTGGCGGCGATCGAATCCATTGATCCTGCCAAAACCGGCTTCCTCGGCGGCATGGGCCTGCCGATCATATTCAGCTGGGCCGTGGGCGGGCTTTTTGCCGCTGGCGGGGCTTGGGTGGTTGGCAAAGTGGCGCTTGGGCTGCGGTCCGATTACCTCGCCATCGCCACGCTGGGCATTTCCGAAATCATCATTGCGGTGCTGAAAAACGAAGACTGGCTCACCCGTGGCGTTAAAAACGTATCCACCCTTCAGCCCGCCGTTCCCACAGCTATCGAGCTGCAAAACGCCCCGTGGTTTCAAAGCCTTGCCATGTGGTTTGACGCCGAACTGATCACCGCCTCGGGCATCTTCGTAAAGCTCTCCTATGCGGCGTTGTTTACCATCGTGCTGCTGCTCATCCTGTGGCTTTCCGAAAAAGCCCTGAAATCACCATGGGGCCGGATGATGCGCGCCATTCGCGATAACCGCGACGCCGCCCAAGCCATGGGCAAAGACGTAACCCGCCGCCACCTGCAAACCTTCATCATCGGCTCGGCAGTGGTCGGCATTGCCGGCGCCATGCTCACCACCATGGACGCCCAGTTTACGCCCGGCACCTATAACCCGCTGCGCTTCACCTTCCTGATTTGGGTAATGGTGATCGTCGGCGGCTCGGGTAATAACTGGGGTAGCATCTTAGGCGGCTTCCTGATCTGGTTCGTGTGGATCGAGGCCGAGCGCTTTGGCCCGATGATGATGGAGCTTGTCACCTACGGCATGGCCGAGGACAGCCCCCTGCGCACCAACCTGATGGACTCGGCGGCGCACCTGAGGCTGTTCCTGATGGGGGCGATATTGCTGATTGTGCTGCGCTTTAGTCCACGCGGGCTTATTCCAGAAAAGTAATGGACTGGGATGATGCTTATCAAAACGGCAAATACATCTCCGGCGGGGGTGAATACCTTGGCATGTGGGAGGCAAAATCTGCCGCGTTTCGTGCCGCTCACCCTACCGCACGCCAAGCGCTTGGCATAAGCTACGGCGCACACCCCCGCGAGGTGTTTGACCTATTCCAACCGGAAAGCACCCCGAAGGGCGTGGTGATTTTCATCCATGGCGGCTATTGGCAAACGCTGGATAAAACCCTGTGGTCCCACCTCGCCGCTGGCCCGCTGGCTCATGGCTGGGCCGTGGCGATGCCGAGCTATCGGCTATGCCCCGAGGCCCGCCTTGCCGAGATCACCCAAAGCATTACCCGCGCCATCGGGGTGATCGGCAGGCACATTCAAGGCGAGATCATCCTCACCGGCCACTCGGCTGGCGGCCACCTCACCGCCCGTATGGCGTGCGATGACATCCACCTACCCGAAGCCAGCCGCATCCGCCGCTATGCCAGTATTTCCGGCGTGCATGACCTGCGCCCCCTCACCCGCACAGGGCTGAATGAAGCTTTAAAGCTCACCCTCGCCAGCGCCGCCTCTGAAAGCCCCGCGCTGAAAACACCGCGTGCTGGCACCACCCTGCTGGCATGGGTCGGGGCTGAAGAGCGGCCGGAGTTTCTGCGCCAAAATGACCTGCTCGCCCATATATGGGCGGGTGCTTTTGCGAATACCCAAGCGGTGCACGCCGCGGGCCACCACCATTTCAGCGTGATCGAAGACCTCGCGGCCCCCGACAGCCCCCTCACCAAAGCCCTACTCGCCTAAAGCGTTTCGACTTTATGTTGAAACGCTCTGATTGACGCATATCAAAGCGCCGCCTGCCTTTTACGCCCATAGTCGCCGTGAAAGGAGCACCAAAATGACAGATATTGCCGCCCGCAAAGTCAAGCTGATTGAAAAGCTCAATGAAATGAAGGCCCGCCTCGCCCAAGTGGAGGATGCGCTGGACGACCCCATGCCCAAGGTCTCCGAAGAGGCCGCCCTTGAGCGCGAAGATGATGAGGTGCTGGAAGAGGTCGGCCACGCCGCCGCCCGCGAAAAAGCCATGATCGTGGCCGCGCTAGAGCGGATCGTAGCCGGAGAATATGGTACCTGCGCCCAATGCGGCGAACATATCTCGGAGGCGCGGCTTGATGTGCTACCCTACACCCCCGTTTGCGCAAAATGCGCTCACTAAAGGAGGCATATTATGGCCTTTGAAGCCCTCAAAATCCGCCTGCTGATGATGCTCGATGAAGCCACCCACCAGCCAGAAGACCTGCACGAGCTACAAGAGGAACTGCGCGAGGCGATCGCGGGGCTAAAGGCCCAAGGGATGCCCGTGCCAGAAGACATCGCCCAGCTAGAAGCACGGCTGGAAGCAACCCTGAACCTGCCCAAAGGTTAATCCCCCGTAGGGTGCGTGGCCCCCACGCACCTCCAGCCCAGCAAAAAACCACAAACCATTGTTCAACAAGGGAATTCTACCCCTGCGTGCTAACACCTGCATCATTCACCATATTAGCACATCACGCCTACTAACCTAGGTTAGTAATTATTGAAAATATGATATACCGTTTTATTTCAATACCTTACAAATGAAAAATCTTCATCCCCTCCTTCCCCTTCTATACCCTACTAAAAAACTTCACATTCAAATCTTGCAATATGTTTTTAATCCCTTATCTAAGGTCAAACAGAAATTCAGGAGCACCCCCATGACCCCCGAAGTAAAAGCCTTTTTTGACAATGCCACCAACACCGTGTCTTACGTGGTGAAAGACCCCAACAGCAACAAATGCGCGATCATCGATTCCGTGCTGGATTTTGACTATGCCTCCGGCCATACCGACACAAAATCCGCTGACGAGGTTATCGCCTATGTAAAAGCCGAAGGCCTTGAGCCGGAATGGCTGCTGGAAAGCCACGTCCACGCCGACCACCTGTCTGCCGCGCCCTATATTCAGGCCGAAGTCGGCGGCAAAATCGGCATCGGCGACCAGATCTCGGTTGTGCAAGATGTGTTTGGCAAGGTCTTCAATGAAGGCACCAAATTCCAGCGCGACGGCTCGCAGTTTGACCAGCTTTTCAAAGAAGGTGACACCTTCAAGATCGGCGGCCTTGAGGTGAACGTGCTGCACACGCCCGGCCACACCCCCGCCTGCCTGACCTATGTGGTAGACGATGCCGCCTTTGTTGGCGACACCATGTTCATGCCCGATTTTGGCACCGCCCGCTGTGATTTTCCAGGCGGCTCGGCTGAAACGCTTTATAGCTCGATCCAAAAGATCCTGAGTCTGCCCGACGCGACCAAAATCTTCGTGGGCCATGACTATAAAGCCCCTGGCCGTGATGAATTCGCGTGGGAAACCACCGTAGCCGAGCAGAAGGCCCGCAACATCCACGTGGCGGCTGACAAAGATAAAGACACCTTCATCGAAATGCGCACCAAGCGCGACGCTGAACTTAACGTTCCCAAGTTGATTGTGCCAGCCATCCAAGTTAACATGCGCGCCGGCCAAATGCCCGAGGCCGAAGATAACGGGCAAGTTTATCTGAAGGTGCCGATCAATGCTCTTTAATCTATTCAAGCCCAAAAACACCCTGCAAATCGGTGGCTTAACCGCCACCGAGATTGACCCGAACTACACGGTCACGGGGCAAATTTCTGTGGCCGATGTGGCCGATATCAAAGCCGCCGGCTTTGATACCGTCATGTGCAACCGCCCCGACGGCGAAGCCCCCGGGCAGCCCGCAGCAGCGCAAATCAAGCGCGCTGTGGAAAAGGCCGGCATGAAGTTTTATCACGTGCCGATGGGCCGCTCGATGGCCCCCAACACCTTGAGCGATTTCAAGGCGGTGACAGACGGTGATAACGGCAAAGTGTTCGCCTATTGCCGCTCGGGAAACCGCTGCACCATGCTTTGGAAATCCACCCGAAACTAAACCATCAAAGGGGGCGGCGGCGCTCCCTTTTTACTTTCAGGAGTCGGTGATGAAACGGTTTTTTCCCATTCTGGACTGGTCCCGCGATTACACCCGCGACACCCTGAGCCAAGACCTCGTGGCGGCGGTGATCGTCACCATCATGCTAATCCCGCAATCGCTGGCCTATGCCCTGCTGGCGGGCCTGCCTGCCGAGGTGGGGCTTTACGCCTCCATCGCGCCTTTGGTGCTTTACGCGGTATTTGGCACCAGTCGCGCGCTGGCGGTTGGCCCTGTCGCCGTAGCCTCTTTAATGACCGCCGCCGCGGTGGGTGATCTTGCGGCCCAAGGCACGCCGGAATATCTGGGCGCGGCCATCGCGCTGGCCTTCCTTTCGGGGCTGATGCTGCTGGCCATGGGCTTTTTGCGGCTCGGGTTTCTGGCCAATTTTCTGTCGCATCCGGTTATTTCCGGCTTCATCACCGCCTCGGGCATCATCATCGCCGCCGCCCAGCTTAAGCATATTTTCGGCGTAAATGCAGGCGGGCATAACCTTTATGAGCTTACGGTTTCCCTGTGGGAACACGCGGGCGAAATCAACCTGCCGACGCTGATCATCGGCACATTCACCGCCAGTTTCCTGTTTTGGGCGCGCAAGGGTATTAAGCCGCTGCTGCTCAAGCGCGGGGTGCGGCCCAAGCTGGCGGATATTCTTGCCAAAACCGGCCCCGTCGCCGCCGTAGCCCTGACCACACTGGCCACTTTTGCCTTTGGCCTTGAGGCCCAAGGCGTCAAAATCGTCGGCGATGTCCCTTCCGGCCTGCCTGTGCCTACGCTGCCGCCGCTTGATTTCCAGCTCTGGCTAAAAATCGCCACCCCTGCTCTGCTGATCGCGATCATCGGCTATGTCGAAACCATTTCCGTGGCCTCCACCCTCGCCGCCAAGCGCCGCCAAAGGGTGGACCCCGACCAAGAGCTGATCGCGCTTGGTGCCGCCAATGTTGGCTCGGCGATGTCCGGTGGTTTTCCGGTCACCGGCGGCTTTTCCCGCTCGGTGGTAAACTTTGACGCCGGTGCGCAAACCCCCGCCGCCGGGGCCTATACCGCCGTGGGCATTGCGCTCGCTACGCTGTTTTTGACCCCCGCGCTTTACTATCTGCCAAATGCGACGCTGGCCGGCACCATTATCGTGGCCGTGCTGAGCCTAATCGACCTTGGCGCGATCAAGCGCACATGGCGCTATTCCAAGGCCGATTTCGCAGCCATGGCCGCCACCATCCTCGTAACGCTCGGTTTTGGCGTAGAAATGGGCGTGATTTCCGGCGTCAGCCTTTCGATATTCCTGCACCTCTACCGCACCTCGAAGCCCCATTACGCCATTGTTGGCCAAGTGCCGGGCACCGAGCATTTCCGCAATATCAAGCGCCACGAAGTGCAGATATCCCCCGAGATTTTCTCGATCCGGATTGACGAAAGCCTTTACTTTCCCAATGCGCGCTTCCTCGAAGATACCATCTATAATGCCATCGCCAGCGACCCGAAAATCAAGCATGTGATCCTCGTGGCTCCCGCGATTAACTTCATTGATGCCTCGGCTCTAGAGAGCTTAGAGGCCATAAACCACCGCCTGAAAGACGCAGGTGTGACGCTGCATATGTCCGAGGTCAAAGGCCCGGTAATGGATCGGCTGAAGCGCTCCGACCTGCTCGACGAGCTGACCGGACAGGTGTTTCTTACCCAGTTTGATGCGGTCTGCAAGCTGAACCCCGACTGCGCCAACAAGGCTATGAACGGCGCACGAAAAGCCTGAGTGCCGCGGAATAATTCAGCTCACCAATCCGGATTGCGCTTTTCAAAAAATGCGGAAACCCCCTCGGCAGCAGCCGGGGTTTCCCATACATCCGCCAACGCTTCCACCGTGCGCTCGATCACCGCGTCATCAATCACCGGCCCGAGCGCGCGCGCCAGCGCCTTCGCCGCGGCCACAGCGCTTGGCGCGGCCTTTAGATAAGGCTTCACCTCAGCCTCCACCGCCAAATCAAGATGCTCGGGTATCACCGATTTCGCCACCAGCCCCAGTGCTTTCGCCTCCGCCGATTCAAATATCCGGCCAGACATAAACACCCGCCGCGCCATGGCCTCGCCCATATGGGCCAGCACATAGGGCGAGATGGTGGCGGGGATCAGCCCGAGTCGCACCTCGGTCAGCCCTAGCTTGGCACCCTCGGCGGCAATCGCCACATCGCACACCGAAATCAGCCCGACGCCGCCGCCAAACGCATGGCCCTGCACGCGACCAATCAGCGGCTTGGGCATTTCGTTGAGCGCCCGCAGCATGTGGGCCAGCGCCCGCGCGCCGTCCATACGCTCGGCACGGCTGGCGCTCATCTGCGCCTTCATCCAGCCGAGATCGCCCCCCGCACAAAAGCTGGAGCCGGTGCCCGTGAGCACCACCACCCGCACCTCGGGGTCCGCCCCTAGCTCCGCCGCCGCTGCCGTTAGCTCGGCAATCATCCCGGCCGACATCGCATTATGCTTGTCTGGGCGGTTTAACGCCAAAACCGCCACGCCGCGCTCGTCTTTTTCAATCACAATCGTCTTCATAAATACCTCCGTAGGGTGGGGTTTTACCCCACCAGCCCTTTCGCAAAATCAGCCGCCTCTTCCAGCCGCGTCCTATCCAGCCCCGTCTCGTAGCCCAGTTCGGCCAACCGCCGCCCCACCGTCAGCGTGTCCACATTTCCCGCCGCACCGGGCGCGTAAGGGCAGCCGCCCAGCCCGCCGATGGCCGCATCAAAGCAGCGCAGCCCGGCATCCAGACTCACCTCTATATTCTCGACCGCGCGGCCGTTGGTATCATGAAAATGCCCCGCCAGTTTCGCCGCTGGCACCCCCTGTAAAACCGCCGCCAGCATCGCGCGCACCGAGTCAGGTGTGCCCGCCCCGATGGTATCGCCGAGTGACACCTCATAGCACCCCATCGCCAGCAGTTCGGCCGCCACTTTCGCCACAGCATCCGGCAACACCGGCCCGTCATAGGGGCATTCCACCACGCAGGAAACATAGCCGCGCACCGGAATTCCGTCAGCCAAAGCCGCCGCCACCAAGGGCCGAAACCGCGCGAGGCTTTCGGCAATGCTACAATTGATATTTGCCTGGCTGAACCCCTCTGAGGCCGAGCCGAAAATAGCCACGCCAGAAGCCTTCGCTGCTCGCGCATTTTCATAGCCCCGCATGTTGGGCGTGAGCGCCGTATAGGCCACGCCCGAGGCCCGCTTTATGCCCGCCAAAACCTCGGGGGCATCCGCCATCTGCGGCACCCATTTGGGCGACACAAAGCTCGTCACCTCGATATGGTCAAAGCCGCAATCGCTCAGCTTATCGACCAAAGCCACCTTATCTGCGGTCGCGATCTGCGCCGCTTCATTTTGCAGCCCGTCCCGTGGCCCCATTTCAAATATCCGCACAAAATCAGGCATCTGGCACCTCGTAAAAATCCTTTGGATAAAGCAAAGACTCGCCCGCCTGCGGCAAGGCCTTTTGAAAAGCCGCCCTTGAGGAAAGCCGTTCATAATACGCCGCAACCCTCGGAAATCCCGACAGCTTTACAAAATGCTGTGCCATATAAAGTGCCTGCCCCAGCCCCACATCGGCGGCCGAAAACGCACCCAACACATATTCGCGGTTCTCCAGCCGCCCTTCAAGCGCCGCATAGGTCTTGCCCAGCCGCATCGCCTCGATTTTGCACACCAAGCCTGACCGCGCTTCCGGCGGATAAATTGCAATATGCTGCTGGGTCAGCGCGGCTGTGTGCTGGCTGATAGTCTCGGCAAAATGCAGCCAGTTAAGGCCGTCTATTCCGGTTGCGGCCAGCCCCTTTTCCCCGTGCCGCTCCGCGAGATATTGCAGCGCCGCAAGGCTCTCGAAAACCACCCCGCCGTCGATCTCCAAAGCAGGCACCCGCCCCGCAGGATGCAATGCCAGATAGGCCGGGTCGCGCAGGCTTTTGTCAAAGCCATGTGCCACCAAATCAAACGCCAGCCCCAGCTCATAGAGCATCCACAGCACCCGTTGCGAGCGCGTCTGGGCGCAATGATGCAGGCGGATCATGTGATTGTCCCGGCAAGATAATCGTTCCAAACTTGTTCAAATTCCCTAATGGTAATATTCACCCGCTCACCCGATATTTTTTTGGCGGAAATGCATCCAATATTGCTTGTTCCATTTTATGAGCCAAATTTTCGTTTTCCCATTTATGGGTTGTTAGCAAATTCCATTCCTCTTTCAATAGCTCAGATGGAACATGTTTGTTTACCTCACCCAACCGCCTTTTGGGATCGTTTGACCAGCCAACCTTAAAACAAGGGCGATCGCCGAACTGCAGGGCATAAGTCCATGCAGAGTTTCCTGGTTCATAACCACCACCTTCACGCGAACTTGGGCTTGGCCCCTTGCTTCGACCTTTCGGGGCAAGACGTTCATTGCGCCGCCGCAGCTTCATCAGGACTTCCCCCTCGGGAACAGAAACCTCCACCATCGGCAGTTCAAGAATTTGCGCAGCTTCGCGTTCACTTAAATCAACCGCCATGGTTGTGGCATCTCGCGTGAATTGTCGCCCTATAGTTTCGACAAGATCAGGCAGTGGTTCTAGATTAATTCTCCAAGCCCGCGTTGCCACCAAAGCCCGTGGCCATTTCAAATTGCCATTACGTTCAAAGGCCTCGGCGGGGTAAGCCTCCTTTGAAGAGACGTCCAAAGTATTTACAACATCCCGCCCAAACTCAATATATCCTAGGATTTTACCCTGCTCATTAGGATGCGTCGGGGGACCCTTGGTGCCAACAAAAACCAGCCGATCTCCGAGCGAAGATTTTTTGAGTAAATGATTGCAAAGCCCTTCCGAGCCAAAACTCGCAATGGGGAATATCTTAGGGTCATAACCCCAAACTCTAGTTGCAAACATTTTCACGAGGTTTCCTCCATCCGCAGCAACACCACGCCGCTTTCCACCTGCGCCCCGACGCTCACCAGCACCTCGCCGACCACCCCGTCAAAGGGCGCGCGCAGGGTGTGTTCCATTTTCATCGCCTCCATCACCACCAGCGCCGCGCCCACCTCCACGGTCTCCCCCGCCGCCGCCAACACCGCCTGCACCAAGCCCGGCATCGGGGCCAGCAACACCCCCGCCCCCGCTTCACTCCCCGTATCTTGGTTCAACGGATCATCAATCTCAGCCTCAAATCGCGCGCCGTTTATCGAGGCATACACCCTGCCCTCAACCCGCCGCACCCGCGCCTTTTGCACCCGCCCGCCGAGCTTCACGGTCCAATTCACGCCCTCCTTTGCCAGCACCTCAAGCTCAAGCCCATCCACCACAAACCGCCCGCTGCCAAGCACCTGCACCCAATGCCCCGCACCATCCAGCAAAACCCTTTGCCGCAAAGGCTGCCACAGCGTAAACCCCCCGCTCCAATCCTGCGCCGCCACCGCCATCAAAGCCCGCAAGCCCTCCGGCGCGTCAGGCGCCGCCACCAGCCCGTCAAGCGTCCGCTCGATCAGCCCCGTATCCATGATACCAGTCACAAAATCAGGCGCTGCCACCAGCCGCGAAAGGAATTCGACATTTGTGGTGCAGCCCACAATATCGGTCGCCTCCAGCGCCTGTCGCAGTGCCGCCAACGCCTCTGCCCGCGTATCCGCCTGCACCGTCAGCTTGGCGATCATCGGGTCATACCAAGGCGAAATCTCATCTCCTGCCCGCACGCCGCTATCAATTCGCACCCCTGCCGGAAAATCCAGAACCTCCAGCCGCCCCGTGGCCGGCAAAAACCCAGCCGGCACATCCTCGGCATAAATCCGCGCCTCGATGGCGTGACCATTGCACGCAATCGACGCCTGCTCAGGCACCCGCCCGCCAGCGGCCACCTCAAGCTGCGACCGCACCAGATCCAGCCCCGTGATCGCCTCGGTCACCGGATGCTCCACCTGCAAGCGCGTATTCATCTCCATAAACCAGAAGCCGTCCGCTCGCAGGCCATCCGCTCCGTCGACAATAAATTCCACTGTCCCCGCACCCGAATAGCCAATCGCCTGCGCCGCCTTCACCGCCGCCGCGCCCATCGCGTCGCGCATCTCCGCCGTCATCCCCGGGGCGGGGGCCTCCTCAATCACCTTCTGGTGCCGCCGTTGCAACGAGCAATCCCGCTCGAAAAGGTGCACCGCGCCCCCATGCCCATCGCCAAACACCTGCATTTCAATATGCCGAGGGCTGAGGATATATTTCTCGATCAACACCTGCCCATTGCCAAAACTAGCGCTGCCCTCACGGCGCGCCGCGTGCAGAGCCTCCATAAACATAGCGCTATCGTCGACGCGGCGCATGCCCTTGCCGCCGCCGCCCGCAACCGCCTTGATCAGCACCGGATAGCCGATTTCCTCGGCCTTGGCAGCCAAAAAATCATCGTCCTGATTATCCCCATGATACCCCGGCACCACCGGCACGCCCGCCGCCTCCATCAACGCCTTGGCCGCATCTTTTAGGCCCATCGCCCGAATGGCGCTGGCCGATGGCCCAATAAACACCAGCCCCGCCGCCTCCACGGCTTCCACAAACTCGGGGTTCTCACTAAGGAATCCATAGCCGGGGTGGATAGCCTCCGCCCCCATTTCCAGCGCCGCCGCAATGATCTTATCACCCAGCAAATAGCTTTCGCCCACAGGGGCGGGGCCAATGCGCACGGCCTCATCCGCCAGCATCACATGCCGCGCATTAGCGTCCGCATCCGAATACACAGCCACTGTAGCCACGCCCATTTTCCGCGCGGTTTCAATGATCCGGCAGGCGATTTCCCCACGGTTGGCGATCAGGATTTTAGTGAACATATTCTTCTCCATTGGTGGGGTAAAACCCCACCCTACATCCGGAACACGCCAAAACGTGTCTCCTCTATCTCCACATTCAACGCCGCACGCAGGGATAGTGCCAGCACTTTGCGGGTGTCCCTCGGATCAATTATCCCGTCATCCCACAGCCGCGCGGTGGCATAAAGCGGGTGGCTCTGCTCTTCAAACATCGCCAGCGTCGGGGCCTTGAACGCCGCCTCTTCGGCCTCGCTCCACTCGCCTCCGTCCCGCTCAATCGCATCGCGCTTGACCGTCGCCAGCACCCCCGCCGCCTGCGCGCCGCCCATCACCGAAATCCGGCTGTTGGGCCATGTCCACAGAAAGCGCGGCGAATAAGCCCGCCCCGCCATGCCATAATTCCCCGCCCCAAAAGAGCCGCCCACGATCACTGTAATTTTGGGCACCGAAGCACAAGCCACCGCCGTGACCAGCTTGGCCCCGTGCCGCGCTATCCCCTCGGCCTCATATTTTTGCCCGACCATAAAGCCGGTGATATTTTGCAAGAATACCAGCGGTATTTTGCGCTGGCAACACAGCTCGACAAAATGCGCCCCCTTCACGGCGCTCTCGGAAAACAGCACGCCGTTATTGGCGATAATCCCCACCTGCATCCCTTCAATCCGCGCAAAACCACACACCAAAGTCGTGCCAAACCGTGCCTTGAATTCATCAAACTCCGAGCCATCCACCACCCGCGCAATCACCTCGCGAATATCATAGGGCACCTTGGGGTCAGCCGGAATGACCCCCAGCATTTCCGCCGGATCATAGGCCGGCGCTTCGCCCCGTAGGGTGGGGTTATTTACCCCACCAATCGACGCCACGGCCTGCCGCGCCAGCGCCAGCGCATGCCCGTCATCCTCGGCCAAATAATCAGCCACACCGGAAAGGCGGGTGTGCACATCCCCGCCGCCCAAATCCTCGGCGCTCACCACTTCCCCCGTCGCCGCCTTCACCAATGGCGGCCCCGCCAAAAAGATCGTGCCCTGCTCCTTCACAATAATCGACACATCCGACATTGCCGGCACATAAGCCCCACCCGCCGTGCAACTCCCCATCACCACCGCGATTTGCGCAATCCCCTTGGCGCTCATCCGCGCCTGATTATAAAATATCCGCCCGAAGTGGTCACGGTCAGGGAAAACCTCGTCCTGATTAGGTAGGTTCGCCCCGCCGCTATCCACCAAATACACACAAGGCAGCCCGTTCTCCTCGGCAATCTCCTGCGCCCGCAAATGCTTCTTCACGGTCATCGGATAATACGTCCCGCCCTTCACTGTGGCATCATTACAAACCACCATCACCTCGCGGCCACGCACCTGCCCAACGCCCGCAATCACGCCTGCGGCGGGCGCGACGCCATTATACATCCCATGCGCCGCCAGCGCGCCAATTTCCAGAAAGTCCGAGCCGGGGTCCAGCAGCCCCGCCACCCGGTCGCGCGGCAGCATCTTGCCCCGCGAAAGGTGCCGATTGCGAGAGCCTTCGGAGCCACCCAGCGCCGCCTTTGCAGCTTTTTCGGCTACATCTTCCAGCGCGATCTCAAGCGCTGCTTGGTTGGCCCTATAGTCTTCTGACCCAACCTTGACCGCCGATCCGAGCACACTCATCCCGTCACCTTCATCAGTTCCCGCCCGATCAGCATCCGGCGAATTTCTGAAGTCCCCGCACCGATCT
>Ga0256840_1001027_pt1 | contig 27232 bp, 30 predicted proteins | sample 355202metaG_FD_185969 | JGI IMG/M metagenome (GOLD analysis project Ga0256840, IMG submission 185969) | Hydrothermal vent microbial communities from Mid Atlantic Ridge, Atlantic Ocean - 355-202 | ecosystem: Environmental > Aquatic > Marine > Hydrothermal vents | place: Atlantic Ocean: Mid... | reverse complement strand
ATTTACCCGAATCTGCACCTTTTGAACTTGGAAAATCTCAGCTTTTGCAGACTGCAAAGAGTGATATACTTTTTATCGGCTACGGAAATGGTGTCGGACGGGCATATCAAACAGCACAGTGTATGGATGAAGATGTAAGTATTCTCGATTTACGTTTTGTAAAACCGCTTGATGAAGAGATGCTCAGAGATTTGTCACAGAAGTATAACAAATGGTTTGTTTTTTCAGATACGGCAAAGTATGGTGGTGTAGGTTCTGCGATTTTAGAGTTTTTAGCGAAAGAGAATATTTTAAATATATCCCTTGTTTCCTTTGAATACGAAGATGCATTTATCACACACGGGAATACCAGAGTCGTAGAAGAGTCTTTGGAACTCCTGCCTGAACAGCTTGCAAAAAAAGTCACAAACCATAATCCTTAGTAATCTACTGTGTTTACTTGACTTTAGACGGCTTCTTTATTATTATTCCAACAATCAATACAAGGAGTCGGCATGAGTCAAAAATCCTGTCCTATATCATTTATCAAAGTTGATGCTAATATTGTCAGAATTAATGCATCTTATATTTTATTGTTTTTCAGTCTTTATCTGAATACATCAAACAGGTTTATTCTGCTTTTTTTAATTGCAGATTTTATAATAAGACTTTTTATAAACAAAGATTACAGTCCTTTATACTTTCTGTCTGCAAGAACTAAAGAGCTGTTACATGTAAAGAGTAAATTTGAAGATGCTGCGGCTAAAAGACTGGCTACATATTTCGGATTGATATTTTTAGTACTGATACTGCTGTTTGATTTATTGCACACAGAACTGTTTTTTTACAGTACGAGCGGCATACTTCTTGTATGTTTATTTCTGGAAGTTGCTTTCAACTACTGTCTTGGGTGCAAAATGTATTATTTATATAAAAGATTTGTGTAATGGTTGGGGTCTCTACAAAAAGCCTTTACGGTGTTGCAGCAATGCATGCCTTGTACAACTCTCCAAGAAACAAGCTGATGCAGATAAAAGAGATAGCTGCCATGACGCAAATTTCGCACGGTTACCTTGAACAAATTCTTTCAAATTTGAAAAAGCACGGCTTTGTTGTAAGTATAAGAGGTGCAAACGGCGGCTATAAATTGGCGAGAGATGCTTCTGGCATTATTGTTCTTGATATTATAGAGGCTTTGGAAGGAGAACTTTTTGCAGTAGGACAAAATGTTGGTGCGAGTGTTGTCCTGGACTCTTTTTGGAAAGATATTCAGGAGAAGGTCCGTGCTGTATTTCATGTAAGACTCTCTGAACTTGACAAGGCCTATGCAACATATTTTTATGAAATCTAAAGCATGATAACACCGCCATATCGTCCTGTGTTGTGATTATGTCTGTAAGAATAAAAAATATTACTGTTACAACGGTTGCAAATATCTGATATCTCAATATGCTTGGCTAAAACACCTGCTGTAAGGAACTGTTCTTGGAGTATTGCTCTGATATCAAGATAGAATTTCTTTCCTTTTTTATCGACAGCATAACTAACTTTTTTCTCTTTTGCCTCTTGGTAAATTTGCTCATTTATTTCATAACACTTCTGACATATTGCAGGTCCGACGGTGACATGCAAATCCTTAATATCAGATGAAAAACCACTGACAAAACTTTCAATTACATTTTGAACAATATTTTCAAAAGCTCCTGCTCTGCCGGCATGTGCTGCAGCAATGACATTTTGTTTGGGATCATAAAAAAGGAGAGGAGAACAGTCAGCTACCATTACCAGAAGAGGTGTGTTTTTCTTATTTGTAATTACTGCGTCACAGGCAGGAGGATTGTAAAAGTTGTCGTTTTCATCAACTCTTTTTACAGTATTTGAGTGTATCTGTTTCATATGTACAAGTGTTTTATAGTTATAATTGAGTTTTTTTGCCAAAGTTTTATGATTTTTCAGTACATTTTTTGGATTATCCTGAACATGAAAGGCTAAATTTCCGCTTTCCTTACATGTAAAGAGATGTGTGAGTTTTGCAAAGTTGTTTAATAATTTACTTTGATAAAATTTCATATAATGATTATAACCAAAAAGAGGAAAGATATTGAGTAAGATAAGTATGTACCCGGTCACACTTGAGGGTCAAAGTATTGAACAAAAACGCAAAGAGATACGTGAGTACTTCCATAATACCTTTGATCTGTTTGAAAAAGTTTTTGAATTGTTACAAGATGAATCTGTGTTTTACAAAAAAAGTGAACCGACCCGTCATCCGATGATATTTTATTTTGGACATACGGCGACTTTTTTTGTAAACAGACTTATAAGTATGCAAATAATTCATGAAAGAATAAATCCTGAATTTGAGTCCTTGTTTGCTGTAGGTGTGGATGAGATGCGCTGGGATGACTTGGAAGAGTCACGCTACAGGTGGCCAGAAGTATCAGCAGTGAGAAACTATCGAAATGCTGTACGCAAACTAGTAGATGACTTGATTGTGCGTCTGGATTTTACATTACCGATTCGAGAGGATTCTGCTATGTGGATTATACTGATGGGGATAGAGCATGAGCGTATTCACATAGAAACATCTTTGGTTCTGCATCGTCAAATGCCTCTGGAATATATCAAAGATGTACCTGAATTCAATATTTGTACACACTCTTCAGATGCACCTCATAACGAGATGATAACAATCAACGGCGACAGAGTTACTCTGGGAAAAGAGAAAAAGCATCATCTGTATGGATGGGATAATGAATATGGCAGTTATGAAGAAGTTGTTCAAGATTTTCAGGTTTGTAAATTTCTTGTCAGCAATGGCGAATTTATGGAGTTTGTCAATGACGGCGGCTATGAAACAAAAGAGTACTGGGACGAAGAAGGGTTGGCATTTCTACAAAAATCCAATGCAAAGCATCCCCATTTCTGGGTCAAAGAAAACGGAGTCTTTAAGTACAGAGCCCTGAGTAAAATTATAGATATGCCGCAAGATTGGCCTGTGGATGTAAATGCTCTTGAGGCCGAAGCATTTTGCAGATACAAAAGCAAAAAAGAGAACAAAGAGTATCTTCTTCCAAGTGAAGCAGAATATGAACTGATATATAAAAGAGCAAATCTTAAAGATGTGCCTGCTCTGCATGAAAGCCGTGCAAATATCAATTTTTACCATTATGCCTCCTCCTGTCCTGTTGATGAATTCGGTTTTAACGGTATTTATGATGTTATAGGAAATGTATGGCAGTGGAGCAGAACACCGATACGCCCATTTAAAGGTTTTGAAGTACATGAAGCCTATGACGACTTTTCTGTACCTACTTTTGATGACAGGCATGCTCTGATACTTGGTTCTTCATGGGCCAGCAGTGGAAATCTCATTATGAAACACTCTCGGTACGCATTTAGAAAACACTTTTTTCAAAATGCCGGTTTTCGCTATGTCATAACACAAAACAGCAAAAATGAGAGTGGAGATATCTATGAGAGTGACGAACTTGTTTCGCAGTATTGTGAATTTCAGTATGGTGACACACATTTTGGTGTTGAAAATTTTGCCATAGCCTGTGCAAAGATTGCTGCAAAATATGCGATAAACACAACAAAAGCACTCGATTTAGGCTGCGCGACAGGAAGAGCCAGTTTTGAACTTGCAAAAAGATTTGATAAAGTTGAGGGTATAGATTTTTCTGTACGTTTCATTCAGGTCGGTTCCAAATTACAAGATACCGGCTATGTCGCGTTTACATGTAAAGAAGAGGGTGAACTCACCATTAACAAAAAAGTGACGCTGCAGGATTTGGGATATGAAGAAGTTGCGCAAAAAGTCTCTTTTTGGCAGGGAGATGCCTGTAACCTGAAGCCTAATTTCACCTCTTATGATTTAGTAATGGCAACAAACCTGATAGACAGACTCTATAACCCGAGACTCTTTTTAGATACAGTGGATGCGAGACTCAACAAAGATGGCATACTAATGCTTACATCTCCCTATACATGGCAGGAAAGCTCTACAAAAAAAGAGTTCTGGCTTGGCGGATACAAAGATGAAAACGGTAATGCAGTCAAAACTATAGAGAGTTTACAAAGTATTTTAAATGATAAATTTGAGCTTTTACATGTAGAGGATCTGGAGTTTGTTATAAAAGAGACAGCAAGAAAATACCAGCATACTGTTTCACAGGTAAGTGTATGGAAAAAGCGTTGAACTACAGTTTTGATACATCCAGTGAGCGTGAAGGCACCAATGCCGAAAAGTATGTTTTAAGGGAAAAACTTTTCGGTACTCAGGACGTTCTTCCTGTATGGGTGGCGGATATGGATATAGATACACCACAGTGTGTTTTGGATGCCGTGAAAAAAAGGCTCAATCATCCGGTGATGGGATATGAAGAGGTACCGGAGTCCGCATTTATGGCACAGATTGCATGGATGCAAAAAGAGCATAGTGTTATATTTAAACTCGAAGATATGCTCTATTCACATTCTGTTGTAGCATCTATGCATACAGCTATAGAGGCTTTTACAAAAGAGGGGGAGGGTGTCATTGTACAGACACCGGTCTATCCACCTTTTTTTCACAGTGTATTGCAGTTAAACAGAAAACTTGTAAAAAATCCGCTTACATGTAACAAGCAGGGCAAGTATGAATTTGACATAGAAGATTTAAAAGAAAAAATTGATGAAAATACAAAGCTTTTATTGCTGTGTTCGCCCCACAATCCTGTGGGAAGAGCATGGAAGAAAGAGGAACTTGAAAAGATACTTGAAGTTTGTCTGCAACATAATATTGTAGTTTTTGCGGATGAAATACATGCTGACCTGGTATATAAACCATACAAACATACTCCGTTTGCTGCATTAAATTCACGGGCAAAAGATATTACACTCACAGCAATTGGTGTAGGCAAAACTTTTAATATGGCAGGTTTTGCAATAAGTACAGTAGCCATCCCGAACAAAGAGCTGCGGGAGAAATTTAAAAAAGCGTATGACAAGGTGCATTTTGCCCAGGGTTCTTCTCTATCACATGTGGCATTTGAAACTGCCTATAAAGAAGGGAAAGAGTGGCTCGAAGCACTGAAAATTCATTTATATGAAAACTATTCTATGCTGAGTGCACTTGCAAAAAAATATCCGCACTGCATCAGGGTGACACCGATTGAGGCGACATATCTGGCATGGATTGATTGTCGTGGTATGGGACTCACAGACAAAGAACTCCGTAGCTTTTTTGTCAAAGAAGCGAAACTCGGGCTTAACCCTGGTATAAGTTTTGGCAGAGAAGGCCGCGGTTTTATGCGCTTGAATTTTGCACTCAGCTCTGCTAAAATGGCAGAAGTGGTTCAACGACTTGAAAATGCACTAAGGAAAAAAAGTGGCTGATATAAACTGGAATGAATATAAAGAGTATAAAAAATATACAACAAAAAACGATAATTTTGCAATATTGCTGGATTTTATAAAGAGCTATTATAACAGGACAAACCCTTTTGAAATATTTGAAATGCTTGTGAATGATGAAACCGCAAAAATGATGCTTGACAAGCGTAATATTACAGATCCTGAGAAACTGGAAAACTTTATGTTTGCCCATTAAATGAAGAAAGATTTAGAAAAAATTACAGCTTTTATAGCAAAACACCATGTGATGAGTCTGGCAACAACATACAGCCAAGAACTCAGTGTTTGCAGCCTTTTTTATGCGTATGATGAAGAGAGATTCTCTTTTATTGTTGCAAGCAGTGAAGATACTTTACATGTAAAGCATATTTTACAAAACCCAAAAATTGCAGGGAATATTTTACTCGAAACACAAGAAGTAGGGAAAATTGAGGGTTTGCAGTTTCAAGGAGAGATGCAAGCGGTGCAAGAGAACTCTTTAAAAAAACTTTACTATAAGCGCTTTCCTTACTCCTTGGCTATGATGCCAAAATTTTGGCAGATTAAAGTGAGCTTCTTTAAATTGACTGACAATAGATTGGGTTTTGGGAAAAAGATTATTTACGAACCGGTTTTTCTTTAAACAAAGAACATTCAGCACCACTGCTGTTCAAAACTACCATAGAGGGAATCTGTGCGGATTTAAATCCGTAAGCCTTGCATCCATGCGGCTTTGATGCTTCCCATGTCACATAATAGTACTCACATTTTCTACAATTAATTCTTTTCATATAACCCTCTTTTTAAGTAGAGAATTCTAGCATATTAGATAAAATAAAGAAATAAATTTCTTCCAGATTAAAAGGAAACAGATGAATAACAAAATTTTTTTGATGCTGCAACTGCAAAATCAGCTCAATGATGCGACTAATGGTGAAGAGTGGACAAAAGGTATAACCAAAAACGGCAAGCCTATTAACTGGAAACGCTGTATCTATATGGAGTGTGCAGAGATGGTCGACTCTTTTGGCTGGAAGCATTGGAAAAGTATAGATGTGGAGCCTGACTGGCAAAATCACCAGATTGAAGTTATAGATGTCTGGCATTTTATTATGAGCCTGGCAATAGAACAGTACAGTAAAAATTTACAAGGCGGCATCGAAGATATAGCTATAGACATATCAGCTTTGAAGGCACTCAGTGGCATAGAATCCGATGCTGTATCATTTGCATCGCAAGAGGATGTGATGCAAAAAGTCGAAAATCTTATACGCATTGCTGTCTCAAAAGAGAGTATTGCTTTAGAGGAGTTGGTATCAGAATTTTTTGATTTGGTCAGTATGAGCGGTTTGAATTTAGATACACTTTATCGTCTTTATGTAGGAAAAAATATACTCAACCAATTTCGTCAGGATCACGGATACAAAGAGGGCAGTTATATAAAAATCTGGAATGGTGAGGAAGATAACGTCGTGATGAAAAGAATATGGGAAGAGCACTCTGATATTACCCCTGATGTGCTGTATAAAAAATTAGAGCAGGCTTATCCTCAAAGCAGTGAGAGTTAATTGTTGCAGCAGAATGTTTTAGAGATAAAAAATGTAAGCTTTGGATATACAAAGAAGAAGTTGCTTTTCGAAAACTTTTCACTGCGTTTAAAACAGGGAGAGCTCAAGGCTATAGTCGGAGAGAGCGGAGCCGGCAAAAGTACACTTTTTGAACTTATACTCGGAAATCTCAAACCACAAAACGGTACGATTAAAGTCTCAAGGGTATCTGAGATTTTTCAAGACCCTTACAGCTCTTTTCATCCGAGTTATACACTGTTGCGTCAAATAAAAGATGTGGCATCTTTGGATAATCTAAATAATTTGATGGAAAATATGAGTTTTGAGTATGATCTACTCTTAAAACTGCCGCATGAACTCTCAGGCGGACAGCTTCAGCGTGCATCTATCATAAGGGCTATGCTTATGCAACCGCAACTTCTGTTGCTGGATGAACCGACATCAGCACTTGATAATGTGATTCAGCTTGAAGTGATGAAAATGCTGATAAAAAATCTTGATTCAATGGGAATGTTGCTTATTACTCATGATATGGATTTGGCATCCTGGTGTGCGGATGAGGTTATTAGGATTTGAAAAAATGGTTGACAAGGTAGTATCCGCTTCCTGCCATAAATACTGTTCCAAAAACATTCAGTGCCATATTTAAAAGTCCCAATGCAATACTTCCTCCTTCCAAGAGCAAAAAACTCTCAATAGCAAAAGTAGAATAGGTGGTCAATGCTCCTAAAATACCTGTGGAGAGAAAAGATTTCATATGGGGTGTTAAAAAAGTTGAATACATAAAGTATGCCAAAAGAGCACCCATAATAAAACTTCCTATAAGGTTGACCCCAAGTGTACCAAAGGGGAGTTCATGCGGTACTCTGTGGGAAATCAGCCCATTAATGTAGGAGCGTAATACTGCTCCGATAAATCCACCGCTACCTATTGCGAGTATTGTTTGCCAACTCATCATCATACACCTTTTGCATTTTTTGTCTTAGTTTGTTTAGCCAGTCCGGATCATTCTTATCAGCGACAAAGGAGTCTAAAAAAACTACTTTTATATTTCTGGGAACATAATAAAAACGCTTAAGATCATAGCATTTTGCAGTCTCTACGAGAACTATTGGCTGTACTTTAAGCTTGTACTGATCTGCTATGACTTTGGCTCCAGATTTAAAAGGGAGCATCTTGCTACCTTTTGAACGTGTGCCTTCGGGAAACATTGTAATGACTCTTTTCTTCTTCAGTCTGTCTTTGGCAGCACGAAGCAGTTTGATTAAAGATGTTTTGCTTTCTCTTTCTACTTCTATATCTTCTGGCATACTCATTGCCAAACCAAAAAACGGTACATCAAAAAGAGATTTTTTTGCAACCCATGTTATATCTTTGTTTGTTACAGTTTCCAAAATACCGATATCCAAATCACTTTGGTGGTTTACTAAAAACATTTGTGCATCGGGATCTTCTTTTCCTTTGACTGTTGTAGAAAAAAATGTAGTGAATCTGATAAACCATGCTACTGCTTTTCTTGCATAGGGACGAGGTAAAATCGGATATAAAATTATGGAAAAAGTCAGCCCTGTAAAGATAATGAATGTGGCATAAGCCCAACTAATATGAGCAAGTATCTTCATTTTTCACCCAGCCTATTTTATTGTTTTTCAGTTTTACTTTTATAAAGTTTCGCACCTGTCCTTCTTTCGTTAAATGGTATTGTGTTTGTGTCGTTTCAAATACAGTAGAGTTGTCTACCGGCAGCAGATAAAGAGATGTTCCCTCTTTTATACATACTTTTTTCTGGGGTATTGCCAGATAAATTATATAAATTAACGGTATGATGATAAAAATCAGATAGAAATATTTACGACGCACAAGAACTAAAATAAAACCTAAGAATGCCACAGTCGCCGCTATATACATCTTGATTGTATCATGTGACTGGTCTCTTGGCCGTAAATCACTTTGTGTAGTGACACTGTCATCATTGACTATAATCGGGATCGTGACCAAGGCATAATCATTTTTAAGCAAATTAAAATAGGAAAAAGAAAAATTTTCTATTTTTTTGTCAATAATAACAAAATATATAATCTTCCCTTCCCTGTAGTTACCGGAGATCGATTCAAGTCCCTGCTTGTATACATGCTTAAAATGGATTTTATTCAGATCAGCATTTTGTGCTGAGGCAACAAATATAACAATGTTGTGTGTGTCGTCATACACTGTTGTTTTATACTCCTGAATTGTAAAGTTATTGGCTATGATATTTGAAAAGTTTTCCCCGGGATTGAGTGTAATTACATTAAGATTTGGACCTTGAAGTGTTGTAGAGTTGTAATCATGGGGTGCCATTAAAAAAGCTTCAATATCGGGAAGTTTCGCCTGTTTTTGTGTTGCCTGCATATGAAAAGTATCAAAATAATACTTTCCTTTTTGCACTCTCTGTGGTGCTTCATCAAGGATTCTGACACCCTGATGATTTGAAAATTCATACAAAACATCATCAAAGTTTTTTACTGTTGAGAGTGTTTTGTATGTTACGGGAAAGATTTCACCTTTAATTACTCTTTTTGGAATTTCATCATAGCTGAGATAAATCACTTTATTTGCAAAAAGTGATGAGATGAAAATGAGAGCAATTAAAAGTGCTTTGATCACGACGCTAAAAATCCTTCTAGCATTTTTATTCCGTCATCGCTTCCCAAGAGAGATTCCATAGCGCGTTCTGGGTGTGGCATAAGGCCAAAAATATTCTTTTCTTTATTGCAAACACCTGCAATGCCTGCAACACTGCCATTCGGGTTTTTTATTTCGCCATTTGCATCGGTGTATTTGAGAAGAATCTGTCCGTTAGATTCAAGTTCTGCCAAACCTTCATCATCAATATAGTAATTTCCATCATGATGTGCAATTGGAATATTTACAATATCTCCAGTGTTTAGTTTTTCTAAAAAAACATTGTCATTATTTTCTACTTTAAGGTGATGATGTCTTGAAATAAAGTGCAGCCCTTCGTTACGCTTCAATGCGCCGGGAAGAAGTCTCGCTTCTGTTAAAACCTGAAAACCGTTACAGATACCTAAGATTTTGCCGCCTTTGTCTGCATACTCTTTTACAGCAGACATAACAGGGCTGAATTTCGCAATAGCACCGCTTCTGAGGTAGTCACCATAGGAAAATCCTCCTGCCACTACAAGCAAATCAGTGTCTGCCGGTATTGTTGTTGATTTGTGCCATACTATCTGTGTCTGTGCACCAAGTTTTTCAAAAGCATACTGTGTATCATACTCACAGTTCGTTCCCGGAAATTGTAAAATAGAAACTTTCATTATACAAGCTCTATAGTATAGTCTTCAATTACGGTGTTTGCCAAAAGATCTTCACACATTTTTGTCACATCAGACATTGCTTTTTCTTTATCTGTTTCATTAAGTTTGAGTATGATCTGCTTACCTACACGAACATCCTCAACATTACCAAACTGCAGAGAGTTAAGGGCATGATGTACAGCTTTTCCTTGAGAGTCTAATACGCCTGCTTTTAAAAATACATTTACTATTGCTTTCATTTATTACTTTCCTAATATTCTGTTTAATACCTGCTCGTAAGCTACTGTAACGCCACCTAGTCCTTGGCGGAATCTGTCTTTATCCATTTTTTCACCGCTTTGAATGTCCCAAAAACGACAGTTGTCCGGTGAAATCTCATCAACTAGAATGATGTTTCCCTCTTTGTCTTTTCCAAATTCAAGCTTGAAATCAACCAAATTCAAGCCTTTTTGGGCAAAATAGGGTTTTAAAATGTCATTTACCTGTCGAGCCATACGGCGAAGCTTGTCAAGTTCATCCTGAAAATCAACCAGTCCAAGAATCAGTGCATGCTGGTCATTGAGTTTGGGATCACCAAGCTCATCATTTTTATAGTCAAACTCTACAAGAGTAAAAGGAAGCACCGTACCGTCTTCAATGCCAAGATTGCGGGTAAGACTTCCTGTTGCGATATTGCGTACAATGACTTCTATTAATATGACATCAACTTTTTTATGAAGCATGTGATTGTCATCAAGCATTTTCACAAAATGAGTAGGAATGCCATTCTTTTCCAGAAGTTTGAACAATTCTGTAGAAATTTTATTGTTCAATGCTCCTTTTCCGACTTCACTAGATTTTTTTTCGCCATTAAATGCTGTCAAGTCATCTTTAAATTCAGAAATGACTAGATTTTCATCTTCTGTCGCATATAGTTTTTTTGCTTTACCTTCGTAAAGTAATTCTTTTTTTTCCACGTTTTTTATCCTTTCATTATAACAAGAGCTTTTATGATGTCAACAGCTTCTTTAAGTTGAATATCTTTGTTGAGCATTTCTGGCGTAATTATATCTTTTTTATCTTTTTTATCTTCTTTAGTTGTTTCTTTTTTTCCGTCAACTTTTTCAAGTTCTTCCTGCAGGTGTTTTTTCAGATCCGCTTCTTTTATGGCAAACTCATTTTTATGTGTTTTAAGCTCACCCGGTATAACGACTACATCAGGTTTCACGCCTACGGCCTGAATGGTTCTTCCGCTTGGGAGATAGTATCTGGCAATAGTGAGTTTTATCGCTTCTGTTTTTGTAATAGGCAGGACAACCTGTACACTTCCTTTTCCAAAAGTATTTTCTCCCACGAGTACAGCGCGTTTGTGGTCTTGCAGGGCACCACTGACAATTTCACTGGCACTGGCACTTCCTCCGTTGACCAAAACAACCAAAGGAACCTTTGTAACAGTGTTTGAAGCATGAGCGCTGTATGTTTTGTTTTCAACTTTTCGTCTTCCTTTTTGGGAAACTATCACTCCGCTGTCTACAAAAGAGTCAACCAGTCCTACTGCCTGGTCGAGCAATCCGCCGGGATTGTTTCTTAAATCCAAAATAATACCTTTGGTAGAAGCTTTGCGTCTGTTTATCTCTTTCGTAACATCTTCTACAACTTTTTTGTCAAAACTGGCAACGCGTATGTATAGAATATCATCATTTATTACTTTGGCATGTACAGATTCTATTTTGATTATATCACGGACAATATGGATAGAAAGAGGCTTGAGCTCTCCCTCCCTGACGATGAGTAAATCAATAGGTTCTCCGACTTTTCCCCGCATAAGTGATACCGCTTCATCTATGGTCATGCCGATAGTAGACTTGTCATCAATTTTTAAAATTATATCACCTGCTTTGAGACCTGCTTTATCTGCCGGTGTTCCGTCAATAGGAGAGATGACTGTAAGTGCACCGTCTTTCATACCAACAGTAATTCCAAGACCGCCAAACTCACCCTCTGTCTGTACTTTTAATCGTTTGTAGTCTTTTTCTGTCAGATAATTTGAATGTGCATCAAGGTTTTTCATCATGCCGTCAAGCGCTTTGTCTATAAGCTCTTCTATTGTTACATCATCGACATCATATTGCTGTACTATGCTGATGACTTTTGTGAATTTCTCCAAAGCCTGAAGTCTAGAAGCCTGTGCATCTTTTATGGAACTCTCCGCAAATAACGAAGAAGAAAACATAAGTGCTATTGATGTGGCAACCGATGCAAACCCTAGAGTGATAAACTTTTTGTTTTTCATAATAAACCTACTGTTGATTTTTTAAAGAAGATATTATACCAACAGTTGATAAATAGAAAACTTTTATGCGAAATATGATAAAATCATGCTTATTTTTATCCCGAATTATGCAATAGAGATTTCTAAAGATTGCCTATGCTTGTGCTTAAGGGATGTTTAGTAAAAATTGTTAGCCACCTTGTTGGTGGTGTCAATTTTTAATGAATGTGCCTTGAGTGCAATGATAGGTGATATTTTTAATTTTTTATTGCATAATTCGGGTTTATATGGGATATTGAATGAAAAACATTGTACTGATAGGTTTCATGGGTGTAGGCAAAGGAAGCATAGCGCGAGAAGCGCTTAAGTACTCTTCCTATATGACTATAGACACTGACGATATTATAGAGAGTATGGAAAACAGAAAAATTAAAAAAATATTTGAAGTAAACGGTGAAGAATATTTTAGAAAACTGGAAAAACGTGTTGCAAAATGGTTGGAGACAAGTGTGCATGATACACTCATCTCTACCGGTGGCGGTTTTTACAAACAGACAAATTTACAAAAAATAGGTACAATTGTTTTATTGGATTCTCCTTTTGATGCTATCATTAAACGATTAAAAGAACACCCCAATGCAGAAAGAAAGTTAAAAAAAAGACCGTTACTTGCTGATTTGAAAAAAGCAAAAAAACTTTATGATGAACGACGACCTCAGTATCTGAAGTTGGCAGATATCATCATAGATGTTACAGATAAATCGGCGCAGGAATGCGCAAAAGAACTCTTAAAAAAGGTAAAAAAACATGGGTAAACTATTATTGATACTGGCATTTGTGCTCACAACATCTTTGATGGCTGATGAGATACACTGGGCAAAAAACTATCAAGAAGGGATGGTTCAGGCACAAAAAGAGCATAAGCCTGTTCTTTTTATTATTTCAAGTCACTCTTGTAAATATTGTATTCTTCTTGATAACACAACACTCAAAGATGCAAAAGTTGTGCAAAAGATAAATAAAAATTTTATCGCTGTTCGTTCATGGACGGACAAGAGAGATTATATTCCGGCTGTACTCGCACAAAATACTCCGGGGCTTCCTGGAATATGGTTTTTGTTGCCAAATGGTGATCCTATGTTTCAGCCACTTTTAGGATATGCAAAAAAAGATGTGTTCTTACAGGCATTAGAGATAGTGCAAAAAGAATTTAATACAAATCAAAAGAGAGTGAAGAAATAATGATATTTGTAAAATCCAGTGATAATGATTTTGATGGAAAGTTTGAAGAACTTTTAGCACGCGGAAAGATGGATATTGCTCATGTGAGTGGTATAGTAAGTGATATTATTGAAGATATAAAAACAGATAAAAATCTGGCTCTGCGATCACATATCAGTAAATTTGACAACTGGACTCCAAAAAGTGATACCGATTTAAAAATTACGACAGAGTCTATGCAGGCAGCCTACGAAAATATTGATCAAAAACTTAAAAGTGCCTTGCATCTGGCATATGACAGAATAAAAGCATATCATGAAAAACAAAAGCCAAAGTCATGGTTTGATACAGAAGCAAACGGAACAATACTGGGGCAGCACGTGACTCCGGTTGACAGTGCAGGGCTTTATATTCCCGGTGGAAAAGCAGCGTATCCGTCATCTTTGCTTATGAATGTTATTCCTGCACAGGTTGCAGGGGTTGCAAAAATTATTATCTGTACACCTACACCGGACAATGAACCAAATGAATTACTGTTAGCTGCTTGTCATCTTTGTGGTGTAAGCGAAGTGTATAAGGTTGGTGGTGCAAGTGCAATTGCAGCCATGGCTTATGGTACAGAGACAATTCCAAAAGTTGATGTCATAACAGGACCGGGCAATATTTTTGTGGCAACTGCTAAAAAAATGGTATTTGGTGAAGTCAATATTGACATGATAGCAGGACCGAGTGAAATAGGTATTTTGGCAGATGAGAGTGCAAATGCGAATCATTTGGCGGTAGATTTACTCTCCCAGGCAGAGCATGATGAAATGGCAAGCTCTATACTAATCACACCATCGCAGAAACTCGCCGATGCCGTAAAAGTTGAAATTGAAGGATGGCTTGGTAAGTTGTCTCGTCAAGAAATTGCAAGAAAGTCCATAGAAGAGCGGGGTGCAATTATCGTAACAAAAGATATGGATGAAGCAGTTGCGTTAATGAACAAAATAGCACCGGAGCACCTTGAAGTTGCTACTATGAGTCCGTTTGAACTTTTGCCGTATATCAAGCATGCCGGGGCTATATTTTTAGGACACAACACACCTGAAGCTATAGGTGACTATGTTGCAGGACCAAACCATACTCTTCCTACGGGTGGTACCGCTAAGTTTTATTCACCGCTCGGTGTTGAAAATTTTATGAAAAAAAGTTCTATTATTTCATTTAGTAAAAATGCTATCAATGAAATAGGAGAAGAGTGTGCTTTAATTGCAAACACAGAAGGATTAACCGCTCATGAACAGTCTGTTCGTGTTCGCTTAAAATAAATAAGTATCTGATTATAATATATTAGTTATAAAATTTCATTTTATAACTAATATAAATCTTCGAAATATTAATTTCCCCGATATACCCATTACAAAAAAATTATCAAAAATATATCACTCTTTTATTACTTCTTTAAGGTTCATGCGTTAATATATCTACAGTAAAAAAAGCCTGAAATGCCGTGCATAAGGGCTTCTTTTAGTGTTAATAAGTCGTAGTTATAAATCTTAATATAAGCCACTAAAGGCCAAAGGAGAATATATGCAATTAGGTTTCCTAGTTGATTTACACCTGTGTATGGGTTGTAAAGGTTGTGAGATCGCATGTAAAGTGGAAAATGAAGTTCCACTGAGTACATGGAGACTTCGTGTTAAATATGTAGATGTGGGAACTTTCCCGGAAACAAAAAGAACATTCACCCCTCTTAGATGTAATCATTGTGAAAATGCACCGTGTGAGAGAATCTGTCCGGTATCTGCTCTTCATTATATAGAAAATGGAATTGTAAATATAGACAAAGAAAGATGTATCGGATGTGCAGGTTGTGTTATGGCTTGTCCGTACGGTGCAATATACATTGATCCTGAAACACAGACTGCTGACAAGTGTACATACTGTGCACACCGTATAGCATCAAGCATGATGCCGGCTTGTGTAGTTGCATGTCCTGTTGAAGCAAATATTTTTGGTGACTTGGAAGATCCTTCTTCAAATATTTCAAAATATATTCAAGCTCACAGGGATGTACAGGTGCGTAAACCTGAAAAAGGAACAAATCCTCATCACTATTATGTTGGAGCAGGACAAGTCAGCCTTAACCCTCTTGCATCAAAAAGGGAAGAAGGGTATAACCTGTTTAACAATATTACAACACTTCCACTAGGAGGGCATCACTAATGGTACATGAAACTTTAGCAGCAACAAATGCTGTAGTAACTCTAGATGTTGCAATTCCTGATATATTCTGGGGTTGGTATGTAACAATGAATATGTGGGCAAAAAGTATCGGTACCGGTTTGGTATTTATGCTTTTCTTATTGTTGAAGAAAAATTCAAGTGAGATGAATGGGCTGAGAGCGCCTGTTATGATTGCTTCTTTTATCTTTATGAACATTTTTCTGGTTTTCACATGGTTGGATCTGCACCAAATGTGGAGAATGTGGCATATATTCTTTTATCCTCACTGGACATCAGCAATTACAGTCGGTGCTTGGATGGCAACACTGTTCGTAGGTTTAGAATTTGTTATGATTGCAGTTATGATTAGAAAAGAAAAATGTCTGTTGACGAAAGAACCTACAGCTTTTTTTGATAAAACACTTTTTTGGGTAACACTTTTAGCGATTCCTGTAACACTGTATACTGCCGGTATTATGGCAGAAGCAACAGCAAGAGAATTATGGCAAATGCCGACAGAGTCAGCACAAATGATTTTAGCAGCAACGCTTTCTGGTTCTGCAGCAATTATTCTTCTTGGCGGTTCAAAATTAAGTAGCGAAACGAAAAATTTCTTTGGTGCAATTTTAGGATTAAGTGCTTTAATGGCATTTATCATTTATATGTCAGAGTACATTTTCGGTGCTATGAAAGCTGAAGAAGTTGCGGCTATCTTGGGCTATGTTAAAGGTGACGGTGAGTATGCTACAATGTTCTGGATTGGACAGTGGGTTGCATATATTTTACCAATGATACTGGTTGCACTTTCACGAGTGAGTAACAGTAGCAGTCTTTTAAACCTCGCAGCTATTTTGGCTATCGTAGGTCTGTGGGTAGTTAAACATGTTTGGCTAGTTATTCCACAATTATTACCAATGAGTTAAGGAGAAAGTATAAATGTATTTACAAAGTAGAAGAACATTTTTAAAAGGTGCTGCATTCAGCGTAGCTGGTGTAGCTATTGCTAAAGGGGTATTTGCAACGGATGCAATTGCCGAATCTGTTAGCCAAAGTAAGTTTACAAACACTCCTGATTCAATTTCTTTTTATCCTGACCAGTCAGAGTGGGATAATTTTGCGGAGCTTGACGGAGATGACTGGAAACGTGGCGGTATTGAACGTCACGGTGTCCGATCTGCCGACAATCCTGACGGTATCCAGGTAAATAACTACACGATTGTTCCTACAGTCTGTTCAAATTGTGAAGCAGGTTGTGGTCTGACTGCATGGGTCAACAAAGACACTATGACAGTAAGAAAATATATGGGTAACCCGTTACATACAGGTTCTCGCGGTAGAAACTGTGCAAAAGGGTATGCTGTAACATCTCAAATGTATGATCCGGACCGTATTCCGTTCCCGATTAAGAGAGCTCCGGGTTCTAAGCGTGGCGAAGGAAAATGGGTTCGTGTAACTTGGGATGAAGCTATGGCTGCAATCGGTAAGAAGATGCACGATACGCTTGCAAAAGGTGATGAGATTTCTAAAAAATCTATCATGTATCATGTCGGTCGTCCAAACGAAAACGGTTTTGGTCCACGTGTTCCACAGTCGCTAGGAATTGACGGATACAATTCACATACAAATATTTGTTCTGCAGGAGCCCGTCAAGGAACTATCCAATGGGCGAATGATGACAGAAATTCACCGGATTGGGCAAATGCAGATCTGATATTTTTACAGTCATCACATGCAGCAGATGCAGGTCACTACTTTCAACAATCAGCAGGTTTGATTGCAGAAGCGCGTAAACGCGGTGCAAAAATGGTTGTTATTGATCCTCGTATGAGTAACTCTGCAGGTATGGCGGATTTATGGATTCCATGTTGGCCGGGAACAGAAGCCGCGCTTTACTTGTATCTGACAAACCGTATTTTAAATGAAAAGAAAAAAGACGGTTCAGATATTGTAAACCATGAATTTGTAAAAGAGTGGGTTAACTGGGACAGATTGATGGCAAACAAAGCATATCTTCAAAAGATGATTGGCTATGGTTATATCTCTAAGATGCCAAAAGATGACAGTTATGAGTCTTTTATTGAAGTAGCAAAAGAGTTGTATGCTCCTTATACAAAAGAGTTTGTTGTTAAAGAGTGTAAACTTGAAGGTATGGAATATAAGTTAGACGAACTGTGGGAAATGTTTGTACCTGCAGGAGCTAAAGTTGCTACATATCTTTGGCGTGCAGGACCGATTGGTCACCGTGGTGGCTGGATGAATACACGTGCCGGTTTCTTGCCTCTTGTATTTGTTGGAGCTATGCGTGGTGATATCGGTGGAGTAGGTATGCACCACTGGCATGAAATTTCAGTTGCAGGAAAAGGTGACAAAGCTACAGTTGCCGGAAAACACCCTGAAAAAACTGATGCGTGGAATGAAATCGCCTGGCCACCGGAATATCCTATTTCAACCTATGAAATGGGTTATATGATGCCACAAATCATGATGGATGACGCATGGCATGAAAAATGGACAAAACGCGGACTGAAGATTCCTAAATCAATGGCTGTTTATGTTCCAAGAATGCATAATCCTCTATGGATTAATCCGGATGGATTCAGATGGATAGAGGCACTCAAACGTGAAGACAAGTTTGAACTCTCTTTTAACCTGTCTCCGACGTGGTCTGAAACAAACTGGTACTGTGATTATGTACTGCCTGTTGGACTTGCGGGTGAAAGAAATGATCAACAGTCAACACCTTCAAAACCGGAACAGCGAATAGAATTCCGTCAGGCTGTTCTTCGTGTTGCTGCTGAAAAATCAGGCTGGAAAGCCAAAAGACCAGAGCGTGCTACACTTGAAGCACATATGAAATTCGGTTTGGGTGAAGTATGGGAAGAGAGTGAATTCTGGCCAAATCTAATTGTAGATTATGTAGATCCAGATGGTTCATTGGGTATTAGAAAATACTGGGCCAGTAAAAAAGATCCGTCTCGTGCTGTTACAGTACCTGAGTATTTTGATGCTGCTATGAGTCTTTTACCAAAACTAAAAGCCCAAGCGACAAAACTTTACAAAGGTGAAGAGTTCCCTGTTTACAGCTATATGAGAGATCATGGCGCATGGACAGAGAAAACAGATGTGTATAAGCCTCAAGAAGAAGAGCTGGAATTTGACGGAACATACTACCATGCACACGGTCACAAATATTCTAAAGATGAAGTGACTAAAGACGAATTTGGTGCATTATGGGTACAAGATGGAAACTTTAAAAAATCTATCGGTGCTGAAATAGACGGAGAACTTCGTGAAGGTTTCCATACATTAAGCAAAAAACTTGAATTCTTCTCTGAATGGCTGGCTGATGAGTGGAAATGGCCTGAATATGCGATTCCAATTTATCCGAGAAATGAAAAAGAGAGTGATAAAATGGTTCACCTTGTAACACAGGTACACCATAAACACATGAAAGCTGATAATGAATTTGCATTAAATACGATTTATCGTCTGCCGTACAATATTCATACACGTTCTGTGAATTCTAAGCACTTGATGGAAATTTCACAAAATCACAATCCTATTTGGATTTATACAAAAGATGCTGAAAAACTTGGTATCAAACGTGGTGATGCTGTTAAGGTTCAAATTCAGGATACTCTTACAGGTATCAAAAGCGGTTACTTTATTGCAATGGCTGTACCAACTGAAGCAACGCGTCCTGGTGTCCTTGCATGTTCACACCATGCCGGTCGTTGGAAACTCAAAGACTCTGTCACTATTCCTGGCTTTGAACATCAGTTAGGCATTATGAGTTTGGGTTCTCCTAAATATGAAATGACTGATGACGGAAAAGTCGGAACAATGAAACCGACTGAGGGTATTAAACCACATGAGGCATGGCAGTTTAAAGAGTACAACAAAGATCTTGATGATATCTGGTGGGATGGTCTCAGTGGTGCATGGCAAAATGCTGTTGCTCCTTGTCATCCGGATCCTATTGCAGGAAACCATGGCTGGCACCAAAAAGTTATCATTACTAAAGCAGGTGCTGATGATAAAATAGGTGACATTAAAGTAAACTATGAAAATAACTTTAAAGTTTATCAGGCATGGAGAGATCAGTTGACTCGTCCATTGACTGCGGCAGATAAATTACGCCGTCCGTATCATATTAAACGTCCGGTAAAACCAAGCCAAAAGGCTTACGAGTTTAATATTAAAGACGTTTAACAACAAAGTTAAAGCCCACTTCAAGTGTGGCTTTACTATACTTCTATTATAAGAAAATTTCCAAAAGGCACATTTTTAATGAATAATGATTTAAAACAAGAGCAGATTGCAAGAATAAATATTTATGCACTTATCTCAAGGATTATGATGAGTGAAATTGATGAAGGGCTATTAAAATCAATAGAAGAAGATGAAAATATGCTTTCGTTCTTTCCAACATTTAAAGAGTGGGAAAAACGAGAAAAACTTAGTTCAAAAGATTTGATAGAAAAATATTTGAATGTTGATTTTACTAACCTTTTTTTACTGCATCTTATCCCGTATGAATCATTTTATACAAGAGATGATCAGATGCTTGAAACAGGTGGAGATAATCCTGTACAGGCAATTTTTAATGCTTTTGAATTCAATGTACAGCTTGACAAGGCTCGTGTTATGGCGGCAGATCATATAGCGATTGAGCTGGAATTTATGTATGAACTTTGCAGAGCAGAACTCAAAGCACTTGAAGAGGGTAACTCAAAAGTGGCACAGGAGATAGCACAAATTCAGTATGGTTTTATGCGAGATCATATTTTAGAGTGGGCACCAATGTATTTACTCAATGTAAAAAGTGAGGCTGGAACAGCTTTTTATTTTGATGCGGCTGATTTGGCTTTGGAGTTTATTATGAGTGACTTTGAATACCTGACAGAATTAAAAAATAATGGATACAATCACCAAGTATGAGCCTTTTAACCTTAGATGTCAGCAAGTGTGTGCATACTTCAAACAAGTTTGCGATATGTGACAAGTGTGTAGTCGCATGCCCTGTTCAAACTATTCACCTGGAAAACTCTACAATCTCTTTTACTCCGAGTGAATGTGTGGGATGTGGTGGCTGTGATGCAGTTTGTCCTACTGCAGCATATACACTGGATGATTTTAACCCAATGAATTATATTTTTCAGTTTTTAGAAGATGAAAAGAGTGTGCTTACATGTAAGGATGAGAATTTTCCGTGTATAGCTTCATTGAGTGTTGAAGAGTTATTGAGTCTTGCATTGATATCTTCAGAAAAAATCACTTTGGATGTGGGACCATGTGCAGAGTGTGAAATAGCAAAAACAAATCTTGCTGTCATAAACAACAGAGCCGAGGAAGTGAATTTTCTGCTTGAAGCGATGCAACAGGAAAAAAGTCTGGGTGTTGCGGCATTGAATGTTGCAATAAAAAAAGAAAGTGATACTTTAAGCCGACGTAAACTGCTCTCTAAGGAGGGTGTTAAAACTGCGATATCTATCAAGCAGCAACTGCAAAATGAGGTTGATGCGAGTGACACCAACGTAAAGACACATACGGTTACAGCAAAAGATATCATGAAAATCAAAGAGAAGACTATACCGGACAGGCGAAGTTTGTTACTTATGGCAATGAAACGTGCCAAAGTACCTGAAATGTATCATACGATTTCTGTGGAAGATATTTCATTTATTTCACAAAAGGATTTGGATGAGACTTCCTGTACCAATTGTCAGATGTGTTACAGAATTTGTCCAACCGGTGCTCTGAGTTCAGATCACAGAGGCAGTAAAATTGATTTTAATCCGCTTGCCTGTGTACAGTGTCACAGCTGTCATGATGTTTGTGAACCAAATTCTTTAACACTGAGGAAAACATTTTCGCTCAGTACCTTTTTTGAGCCGAAAATTGAGACTTTGGTACGTTTTGATATTAAAAGATGTGATGAATGCGGGAACTTTTTTGCATATCAGGGCGGAGAGAAAATTTGTAACAGATGTAGGATTGAAGAAGAAGAAGCAAAAGAACTATGGGGGATACAATGAGTGAAAGAATGGCCGAAGTAGAAACAATGAATGCTGATGACGGTATTAAAAAAGAGACAAAACTTTTTGGACTTATTGCGGAGCATGCCAGTCCAAACAGGCTGTTTGTTTTGCTCAACAAAGAGATAAAAGCAAATAATGCCGATGCCATGATGATACCTATGAATATACGTGAAGATGATTTTTATTATACGCTTTCCAATATGAAAAAATCACATGTAAACGGAGCCTATATAGCGCAGGAATATCAAGAGAGTGCAGTAGAACTTTTGGATGAAGCAGATGAATTTGTACAGGTGTATAACAAGTGTGATTTTGTTCTCAGAGACGGTGAACGATTGATTGGAACGTATTTGGAAAAAAACAATACATTGCTTGGAGAAGCTTTAGCAAAAGAAATATTTGAAAAATATATAAGATAGGAAGAGAATAATGGATATAAAAGATTTAAATGAATTAAGAAATGAATTTGAAATGATGCAAAAGCAGGCTATGCAGGCTGCTTGTGATGACGGAAGTTGTGCAGAAGATGAATATGAAGATTATCCAGATTATTTAAAAGCTATTTATGCAGAGATTATGCCTCCCTCAAAAAGCGGTATCTATTTTTCAAGATGGGATTTAAAACGAATAGCAGCCGAACTGGGAGAATCTTTTGCGATAGATGTGCGTGAGAGAATGTTTAAAAATTTCATGCAATGGATTGCAACACCCGAAGATATGCTTGCGGTTGTAGAACAGTTTAAAAAACATATGGATATGAAATGTGATTTATATAATGAGTATGTGCAAAACTATCCGGCAATGAAAGAGATTTTTGAGCCAAAAATCCAAAAAGCCGAAAAAGCAAAAAAATATCTTGATAAGGTTTATATCGAATTTTTTACTTAAGTTTTGAGAGTATCTCTCTTTTTATTTTACTGAGATTGAGAGAGTGCTTTTTATGAATATTTGCTTCAAGATCTGCAATATATTCATCCAGTCCCCTGTTTTGATACTTCATGATCAAAAGTAAGAGTAGCTCCCTGGCATTTTTTGCCTCTTTGATGTCTTCAAAACCCTTTTCTTTTTTTAGTTTTTTGGCAAAATAGTTTTTTTGACTGAATTTTGCAGCTAAAAATCCAGCGAAAAAAATCAGTGCATAGATCAAAAAGGTTTTTATCTGCATAAAACTTATCCAGGTTTCTTTTTGCGGTGCATTTGTCTTATCGATTAAGAGTGCAGGATTTATTTTTTTTACTTTGATTTTATATGTTTTTGTATGAAGTGTGTAATATCTGTTTTTACTCGGGGAATAAACTTCTAAAGTAATGGAAGGAATCGTAAAATCATTTTTTGCGCTCAGAGCATATATATACTCTGTATTGATAATATATCCTTCTTCTGTTAGTTTGGAAATTTTGTCTTTTTTATTTGAAAATATGCTTACATTTTTAATCTGTGTATGTAATATATTTAGATGTGACTCTTTGTAACCGATACCCGAGAGTATATAATGCAAATTTACGATACCATACTGGTCAATTTCATTGGTGTCAATTGTAGAATTCAGTCTAAAATCTCCTACCAAATCAACATGTTTTTTAAATCTTTCCACCTTGATTGTTAAAGGTTTTAGTGCTACTTTTGTATCATATGTACTGATGGCTATACTGTCATCATGATCATCTACATAACTTTGCTTGACTGCTTTGTCACTGGCTGTACGAATAACAAAATCAAAACTTATATGAAGTGTTTTTGCTTTAAGTGGAAAAAGAATAAATTTGAATGTTGTTGTTGTGTTGTGATAGCCTTTGTCCTGTATGCTTTTTTGCAAAAGTTTCACTTCATAGTCAGGACTTTTTTGTACAGTAAAGGAAAAAAACATATGATCATTATGATTTTTTTGTTTTGCCTCAAAAGTAATAAGCAGAGGTTCTTTGACATGAACACTTTTTTTACTGGTTGTAAGATTATAACTTGCCAACTGGTTTGCTCCAAAAAGTGATACTGTGAAAAGTATAAAAAATAAAAATATCTTACCAGGGGTGTTTTTCATTTGTATATCCTTTGTTTATTAATTCGTAAGCTTTGTAACCCAGCTTGTATTTTGATTTGTTTTTGTGTTTTACCTGTTGAAGCGTCTGATCTTCTTTTTTCTTTTTACTGTTTTTCCCGCTGCCGCTGCTTTTTTGGGAAGCTTTTTGCTGAGAATTTGATGTAGCGCTTTTATTTGTGCTTTTTTTCTGTGCCTGTTTCTGCTTTGTCTGTTCTTTTTGCTGCTTGTTGTTTTTTGGAAGCATCTCTTTGAGATTTTTTTCATCCTGCAGTCCAAGTTTATACAGTAGCATAAGATTGTCAAAAGTATCTTTGTCAAATCCAAGTGCCAATGATTTTTGATAATATTGTTTGGCTCTGCTGTATTTTTTTAAGCCAACTGCACAATTACCGAGATTGTAAAAAATGTTTTGTTTGAGCTTTGGATTTTGAGAATGAATCTGTGAAAAAAGGGCAACAGCTTTTTTATAGTTTTTTGCTTTGCAATACGAAACGGCACTGTTGTAGTAGCTCTCAACAGAGGGAGAGAGTTTGAGAAATTCCTGTGCAGCTACTGTATAGTGCTTCTGTTTGTATGCCTCTTCTGCTTTTTTATAATGATAAAAATCAAGCAGTGATGTTGCATGAACAGGGTAAGGCATCAGGAGCAAAGGCAAAAAAACAAAAAGTTGGTGCAGTTTTGTCACAGAAAGAAAAAAACTCAATATTGCCATAAAAAGAGGAAAAATAAAAAGTTCTTGATAACTAAGTACTTTTGTACTTGACTGTACTGTAGTGTCTTGTTTTTTGAGATCATTAATAATTTCTTGTGCAATCTCTCTGCCTGCACTGTTTAATGTATAATATTTTCCTCCGCATTCCTGTACCAATTGTTTTAAAAGTGGATTAATCCTTGAAATCACAAGATTTTCATTATTGTCCAAAATGGGTTTGTTGTGTTTTTTAAGGGTAGTTCCTCTGGTTGAACCGGTGGCAACAATATAAGGGATAATGGTGTTTTTCTTGCATATACTAACAAGACTGGCAAGGTCTTTGTCTTCACCCCCGTCAGTGAAAATAATGAGATTTTTTTGTTTGTAAGAAGTTTTCGCGATAGTTTGAAACAAAGAAAGCAGAGACGTCCCTTTGGTTAAAATATATTTTGGTTCCAAAGAATTGAGAGCCATCATACTGATAGCGCTGTCTGTTGTCGGAGGCGAGATAAGCATTGCATTGGAAGTGAATGCAAAGATGCTGAATCTATCCCGGTTCAGTACAGTTATTATTGAGGCGATATTTCTTTTTGCTGCTTCATACCGTGTTGGCATGAGGTCGTCTGCCTGCATTGAAAAGGATGCATCAATGGCTATAATGTAATCTTGTGCATCAAATTTCTGCTCGATCGGTTTGTTTATAAGCACTGGTCGGCTGAGAGCCAAAAGCATAAAAAAAAGAGAAAGATAGAGCAGATTTTTTTGTCGTTTTGTCTTTTGCTGCATCTCTTTTCTGTCATTTTGATAGTAAAAATATAATGGAATAAGAAGGGAAAGAACCCAGGGATACAGGAGTGTCATAAAAATTCCTTTTTCTGCTTTACAAGGAGGTAGAGCAGCAGGAGTAATGCCAAAGTGAGCGGATAGATAAAAAGATTTTGTTTGTGAAGATAATGTTTAGAACGTATGGCACTTGGCTCAAGTTTGTTTATTTCATTATAGACTTCTTGCAACATTTTTACATCTTTTGCTGCAAACATTTTTGCACCTGTGTTTTTTGCTATGAGTTTGAGAAGATTAGCATCAAAAGAGGAAGGATTTCCAATACCTATGGTATAAATTTTTACATGCTGTTTTTTTGCTCTTTGTACCGCTTCTTTGACGGAAACAGCGCCACTGTTCTGATATCCGTCTGTAATAAGGATAATCACTTTTTCTTTTGCTTTTCCTTTTTTGAGTATTTTGAGAGCTGTTGCCAAGCCTTCGCCTATAGCGGTACTTTCACCTGCGATACCGACATCAAAAAAGTCCAGTAAAAATGCAACACTCTTCATATCATAACTCAGAGGAATAGCGGGATAGGCATAGCTGCCAAATATTGCAACACCGACATTGTCGTTGTATCGTTTGGATATAAATGAAGCCAGGAGATCCTTGAGTGCATCGAATTTTCTTTTTTGCGGATTGTCCGGATCAAATTCGCTTTCTGCCATGGAACCACTGGTATCAAGAGCAAAAACCAAATCTCTGCCTTTTCGCTTGGAAGAACTTTTTTGGTCATAAATAATCGGTGAGGCAAGTGCAAAAATCATAGATGAAAGAATAAGAGAATAGAGCAGTTTTTCCTTGTTTATCAAAGAAGTTTTTTTTGAAAAAAGATGTATATGCGGGAAAATAATTTTTTTGAGCGTGAGGGGACATTTATATATGCAAATTACCAAAAGTAAAAGGATGAGAACATAAGGATATTCAAATGTAAAATTATTCAATTTGTCACTACTTTTTGATACAATTATAGCAAAGAGGAGATGAGAATGAGATTTATTTTTTTATTTGTTATCCTGTTGACGAAAATATATGCAGATTCGGATGCTTACAATCGTGGTGAGATGCTTTTCTTTGCAAATGCCTGCTCGAGCTGTCATGGTCCTTCTGCAGAGGGAAGCAGCACCTACCCGAGACTTGCAAACAAAAAAAGCAGTTACCTGAAAAAGAAACTAATTGATTTTCGCGCAGGAAAAGCCAGCAGTGTCTCACAGCAGATGATGGCGCAGTTTGCCAAAAAACTGAGTGACCGGGATATTGACGATTTGTCCTTTTTTCTCTCCAATCACAAAGAAGTTCCGGTAGAAGATGTAGAGGACGATATACTGGGCGGGTTCGGTTCATAAACCTGCCCAGCACATTTTTGTAAACAGGCTGAACGTGCTTGTGTATCCGACATCACTGAATAAAAGCTTTTTATCTTTATCGTATATGAAAGTAGTTGGAAATCTTGAAACATGAAACAGGGAAGAGAATTTTCCATTTTTATCATTGAGAACTTTAAAAGTGTACTTGTTTTTATCAAAATATTTTGACAAGAATTCAATATTGGATGCTTTGAGTTTGTATGTAGGACACCATGTAGCCCAAAACTGTATAGGAATGGGTTTCTTTTTTGGGATACTGTATGTTTGATGATTAAGATGATTTTTTTTGATATTTAATGGCTTGTGTGATAAATCCTGACTTCTGACAAACTCAAAGCATTCGCAAAAAG
>Ga0256840_1001026_pt1 | contig 27237 bp, 23 predicted proteins | sample 355202metaG_FD_185969 | JGI IMG/M metagenome (GOLD analysis project Ga0256840, IMG submission 185969) | Hydrothermal vent microbial communities from Mid Atlantic Ridge, Atlantic Ocean - 355-202 | ecosystem: Environmental > Aquatic > Marine > Hydrothermal vents | place: Atlantic Ocean: Mid... | reverse complement strand
ATAAAGAGGGTGAAAAAAATAGCGGGGATTCGAACCAAAAGCGAAACGAAGAGGGCAAGAAGAGTCAAGAGGGTGAGGAAGGTGAGAAGGGTGAGAAGGGTGAGAAGGGTGAGAAGGGTGAGAAGGCAAAAAACGAAAATAGTGCATATATGATGGAAAAAGAGCAAAAGAGCGAACCTATAAGCGATATGGAGCTTAGAAAGTGGAACAAAGAGTTGAACAGGCGCGGTATAAATACCCTTATGCTGCCGCTACAAAGTGATGGTGAAGGAGAGGTATATGAGAAGAGCCCTTGGTAAGATAGCCCTTTTACTACTGGTACCGATATTGGCGCTTTCGGCTACGGTAAAGGTAACCGTAGATAAAGAGTCGGTCGCAAAAGGAGACACGGTAACATTTACTATAACCGCCAAAGGCGGCGATGTAAAGTTCCCTACGATAAAGTCGATAGGCGGCTTCCCGATTCTTGGCAGTTCCCAAAGTACCAATATCTCCATAATAAACGGCTCAATCTCCAAAGAGTACTCCAAGAGCTTCACATTCGCACCTATGCAGAGTGTGACGATACCTTCATTTGATGTAGAAGTCGATGGGAAGGTGCTAAAAACAAACCCTATAAAGATTGAAGTTTTGCAAGCTCCCAAACCGACAGCCGCAAGCGGCGGGGAGAACTCTCTTGTTTTGAAGCTGAACAAAAGCAGCGCATACGTAGGAGAGCCGATAGAGCTAGAGATAACCATGCGTTACAGGAGAGACAAGAACTTTGTAGAGGCTCAACTTCAAAAGCCTCAGTTTGCCAACTTCTGGATCAAACAGTTGGGTGAACCAAAGGAGTTTAACGAGGGTTCGTATCGTGTAAAAAGATATAGATATCTCATATTCCCTCAAAAAGCGGGAGAGTATAAGCTGGGGCCCCTTACCGCAAAGTTTGCAAGACGTGTTTTGATGAAGACCCCACTTTCCAACGACCCATTTTTCGATGACGACTTTTTCAACTCGATGTTTGCACGGCTTGAGTGGAGGAGTGTTGTCTCAAATGCTCCCGAGCTTCATGTAAAAGCTTTGCCTGCCGGAGTGCAGTTGTATGGGGAGTTTGATATAAGAGCCTTTGTAGATAAAAGAGAAGTGGATGCCAACAAGCCTTTGCATCTCACGATAGAGGTGGAGGGTTTCGGAAATATAGATGATGTCAAAAAGTTTGAGCCCGATATTGTAGATGCGGTGGTTTACGCCGAAGAGCCGAAGATTGAAGCCTATATGGATGGCGACAGATACGCAGGAAAGGCGACTCAAAAGATAACCATCGTAGCCGACAGGAACTTCACGATTCCCTCTTTCGTTTTGAGGTACTTCGATAGCAAAAGGGGTGAAGTCGTTGAAAAAAGAACCGAGCCTATAGATATTGTCGTAAAAGGCGCAAAACCTTCAGCTAAACAAGAGAGCCTCGATAAAGGCGATACCGACACCGCTTTGAAAGCCGAACAAGAGAAAGAGAGCTCGCCGCCTACCGTAAGAGGTGAAGATGAAAAGAGAGGCTCTTTTTCGTGGCTCTACCTCATTTTCTCCTTTTTGGCAGGAGTCGGCATTACTCTTGTATGGGTGAATTTTAAAAGGTTTAAAATTAAGAGTGAAAGCGGGGAGTCGAGTATAGTCGATAGAGTAAAGAGGGCCAAAAACGACCGGCAGATACTCGAAATTTTGCTTCCATACGCAAAAAAGAGCGAATTTTTAAACAAAGTTATAAGAGATTTGGAAGAGAACGTTTTTCAAAAAGGTAAGAATAAGATCGATAAAAAAGCGATCATTGAGGAGTTGGAGGAGCTCGATATATAGTGAATTTCAGGTATGCGAAAAAACCATAAATCATAAAAATAGCAGCAATAGAGCCGGATAATACTATCTTCTTAGTGTGGCTTTTAGCCGGCTTGGATTTAAAAAGAGACCAAGTGCCTCTTCGGCACTTTTACAAACGATATCGGATGAAAGCAGCGCTCCCGTGGAACACCCTTCGCCACCCAACAGAGCTATACCGATCTTTGCTGCTTTCAACATCTCTATATCGTTGTTTCCGTTGCCGAGTGCCGCACACCTCTCGCTTCCAAGAGATCTTGTATACTCACCCTTTTCGGCAGTGTGATCTGCCGATTTAAGAACTTTTATGGTAACGGGCAGACCTTTCGCTTGAGACTCGACGCTTCCGAAGGTATCTGCCGTAATCAGATGGATGGTAAAGCTCTTTGAGAGGGTTTTGAAGATTTCGACAACCTCTTTGACTAAAAGGCCATCTTCCGCCACTGTACCGTTAAAGTCGCATACAATGTGATCTATCTCTATTTTCCCGAACCCCGGAATATCTACCATATGAATAACCTTTATCTGAGGTGCTATAATAGTGACGACAGTATACAGGAATGGATTTTAAAATGGAAAATATAAAACTGACCGAATATAGCCATGGGGCCGGTTGCGGATGTAAAATATCTCCGATGCTTCTCGAAGAGATACTGAAAAGCGGTGTAGCGGTGAGCGACTATCCATCTTTGCTCGTCGGGAACGACAAAAAGGATGATGCGGCAGCATTCGACTTGGGCGACGGTACGTCGGTTCTTTCGACTACCGATTTCTTCATGCCGATAGTGGATGACCCGTTCACTTTCGGAAAGATAGCGGCTACTAACGCCATAAGCGATATCTACGCCATGGGTGGACGTCCGTTGATGGCCATCTCTATATTTGGCTGGCCCATAGAGAAGCTTCCTGCCAAAGTGGGCAAAGAGTCGTTTTCAGAGGAACTGCAAAAGAGGTAGCGGACTTTTTGAAAGAGGCTCTGAAAAAGTGAACTACTACCTCTTTTTGATGCAGCTCTTTTTCGTTCTGGTCGCCATAGTGCTTCTATGGCAAACGATACTATACTACAGACGCATGAGTACGTGGAACAGAGTTTTAAGCAGGCACTTCGAGGAGCTTAGAAAAAGGAGTCTTCACAACATAGAGTGGGGAGAGTACTCCCTCTTCGGAGCCTATGCCGCGGTAAACGAGGCTGAATTTTTTGCGGTTGCAAGTGAGCGCTTCTTTCAGCGCCCAAGCTCTTTGAAAAAGCACTTTCTAGATATATACAAAGAGCTTGAAGAGTTTTACGGGCTCGATACGGCAGAGCTTTTTTATGAGCTCGGCTGACCTTGCTCTTTGGCATCTTTTTCTTGAAGAATTTTATCCAAAATTGCAAAGACCGAGTCGCTGCCTCTCTCCATCTCTTCGAAAGCACTCATTAAAGAGTCGAAGTCCAAGGGCTCCTTTTTTATCAGGTCGAATACCCCTTTGGTTCCGTTATGGACCGTTTTGTGCGGGGTTTCGAGCTGCCTGTAGCTTTGAGTGTCCGAAAAGTACTCTTTTCCGTCTCCTTGCTCGTACCATTTACCAAGCCGGCAATTGTGGTGGTCTACGAATTTGAACATCTCTTTTCTATGGGCTACCGAGAGGTATGTGTTGACTTTCCATATGACATGGTCGAGTTTCGCGAGCGACATGAAGTTACGGTCTGAGACGAATTTGAGGTTTTTGAAGTTGTTTCTGACGAGGTCTATATCGGCTTCGAATTTGTCGTAGAAACTCTTCGTGGCAACGTTTGCCTCCGTAATATCTTTCTGCATACGCTCTGCTTTTTCGGTCATACTGCCGACATCCTGCTGCATCGTCTGAAGAGCTATGTTGATCTCCCCTATAGCTTTGTCCGTTCTATCTGCAAGCTTTCTCACTTCGTCGGCGACTACGGCAAAGCCTCTGCCGTGCTCTCCCGCTCGAGCCGCTTCGATGGCGGCGTTGAGCGCCAAAAGATTGGTCTGGTCCGAAATATCTTTTATAAGCTCCAAGATCGAGCTTACATCTTCGGCTCTTGATGAGAGCCCTTCGGCTACGACACTCGACTCTTGGGAGCTTTCGTGCAATCGTTGAAGGGTATTGCTGATCTGCAATATCTCATTGGTGAACAGGTCCATTTCCGATATCAGTTTTTGCGACTCGGCAATGTTCTGCTTCGAAACAGAGACATTTTCGGCGATATTCTTTTGTATATCCAAAAGCCCTTTTTTGAGCTGCTCGTTTTCGTATCTGAAGAGCTCTTCGAATCCATCTTTGTGAACTCCTTTGTATTCGCAAGTTGCCAGTTCGTCTCTTAATTTTCTGTTCTCCTCCTCAAGCTCTTCTACTCTTTTGCGCAACCTTAAACTCTCTTCGTCGATAACTGTTTCAGGTTCCTTTTTTCTTCCAAAATGGCCCATTTCAGGCTCCTTACATAAAATATGATGAATTATCGAGCCTATCCATTTCAACATAGCTGATAATTCTGATAAAAAAGAGATCGGATTTTTTGCAAAGATGTTTAATATCGGATTTTCATAAAATTTTTTAACTATTTTTTGAAATTAAAAAGATCGACAATCTGTTTTCTGACAACTCTTTGCGTTAGAAGCCTTAAAATAGATTCTGCAAAGAATGCAAAAGCGAAAGCTGCAAGCAGATAGTAGCCTATCTGCGGGTCGTGTTTTGCCGTATATATGAGAGTCAGAACCGATATGGCGAACATCGATATGGCTGCAAGTGCAACGAATATCGGGTTCGCGCCGGTCTCTTTTATGCGAAAGAGGTGTCCGACGTGCACGACTCCTTGGATTATCAGAATCGTCAAAGCGGCTACGGTAGTGACTTCCGTCAGAGAGAGAAAAATGATCATGGGTGCTATGAGAGCTGCGCTCACTATAAGGCCTTCGTAGGAGCGAAAAACGTTGTACTCGTAAAACTTTGGAAGATTTCCCTCTTTCGCCATCGTGTAGCCTATCTGTGTAGCTGCGTAGAGAGTGGCGTTTATGGCTGAAGCGGTGGCGATCAGTGCCGTAGCGGCCATCACTTTGAAGCCCAAATCTCCAAAAATCGGACGTGCCGCTTCTGCGAGAGCGTAATCTTTCGCTTTTATCACCGCTTCGAGCGGAAGATTTCCAAGTACCGCTACGCTTGTGGCTACATATAGCAGCGCTACGAGCAAGATGGCTATAACCATAGATCTGAGCATGTCCCGTTTGGGATTTTCCATATCTTCTACGGTGTTTGTTATGACGCTAAATCCCTGGTAGGCAAAAAATGTAAGACCCACCGCAAAGAGCATACTGCTAATCGGCGGCATCTGCGAAGCACTTAAAAGGTTTGGGTTTACGGTAAAGAGTGCGGCTACGGTAAAAACCGCCAATACAGTCACTTTTATAATGACTATGATATTTTCAGAACGCGCTACGAACGCGGCACCTATGAGATTTATGAGGGTAAAGAGCGTCACTATACCCAAAGCGAATATATTGACCCAAAGAGTGCTTCCATCTTGCATGAAAGTGGCTGCGTAGGTTCCGAACGACTTTGCGACGGCGGCTATGGCGATAAGCTGGGAAAAGTAAAAAAGTACGCCTGCAGAGCCGGAGAAGAGCCCTTCACCGAACCCTTGTACCAGATACTCCACTATGCCTCCGCGAGAGGGGTATCTTAGTGCGAGTTTAGCCAGAGAGTATCCGCTTAAAAGTGCGGCCAAACCCCCAATGACGAAAGAGATCCATACTATGTTTCCGGCTATGGAGCCGGCCTGACCTATAACTATGAATATTCCCGCCCCTACCATGGAGCCTATGCCGAGCATCACCGCACCCGTTACTCCGAAAGCCTTTTTCACGTAAACCACCCTTCTTGAATTATGTTCTTGTCGTATGTTACCCAATAGTCGGTAAATGTAAGAAAACCTCTATGTTTGGCTTCGTTTACCTAAACTGTTTTATAATAGTCAAAGAGTAGAAAGGATTGCATATGGCATATTTGAGATCTTACGGGGCTGCAGAGACCGTGACAGGCTCTTGTCACGTTCTTTATATAGATAAAGGGCCTACTATCATGGTCGATTGCGGGATGTACCAAGGAAGTGTCGAGAAGAGAAATTTCAAACCTTTCGGTTTTAATCCGAAAAAAATAGATATTTTGCTTATAACACACGCACATCTTGACCATGTGGGGCGAATACCCCTGCTTGTTAAAGAGGGGTTCAGAGGCAAAATCTTGACTCTCAGATCGACTATGGATCTGGCGGAGGTAGTGCTTCTGGACAGCGCCCATCTTATGGAGGAGGAGTTTCGCACCCGTTTCAGGAAGGCTTTGCGTATAGGAAAAGAGAAAAAAGTGAACAAACCTCTCTATACGGTCGACGATGTCGAGGCGGTTTTCGATATGCCTATAGAGTTTGTAGAGTATGGCAAAACTGTAGATCTTGGTAAAGGAGTGAAAGCGACTTTCAGAAATGCCGGTCATATTTTAGGAGCGGCTACAATAGAAGTAAGCTTTAAAGAGAGAGGTAGAACAAAAAGGGTGGTATTTAGCGGTGACCTAGGTAACAGAAATGATATAGTTATGCAAGACCCTCAAAATGTACCGGAGGCAGATACACTATTTTTGGAGTCTACGTATGGAGACAGAAACCACAAGGGGATAAAAGAGAGTGAAATAGAGTTCAAGCAGGTCGTTACGGAGACGCTTCTGGAGAGAGGGAGCGTACTCATACCATCTTTTGCTATAGAGCGTACACAGGAGATATTGTGCATTTTGAAAAAGATGTATGACGACGGGCAGCTTCCGGAGTGTAAAATCTTTCTCGATTCGCCCATGGCTATACGGGCCACACATCTTTACGACCTATACCATGAGGAGTTGAGCAAATGCTGCAACGATTTTCTAAAAAGAGACGGTTCGATCTTCGAATTTCCATACCTTCACTATACTCTCAAGCCCGAAGAGTCGAAAAAGATAAACTCCGAAGATAGCTGTATCATCATTGCAGGAAGCGGAATGTGTACGGGCGGGCGGATTTTGCACCACTTCAAACACCGCCTCTGGAGTGAGAAGAACGCACTCCTTTTTGTCGGCTACCAAGCGAATGGAACTCTTGGCAGGCGTATAGTCGAGGGTGCCAAAAAGATAAAGGTTTACCGTGAAGAGATAGCGGTTCGTGCGCATGTTCATACGATAAACGGTTTTTCGGCACATGCCGATCAGAATGGACTCATAGAGTGGATGGAGGGCTTTGAGAGACTCGGTAAAGTCTGTCTGATACACGGCGAGTACGATAAACAGAAGATTTTCAAAAAGGCGATAGCCAAGCGGATGGGGAAAAAGGCCCATATAGTAGCACCCAGGGAGAAGATATATATTTAACAGGAGTTAAAGATGTCTCATAGACGAAGAAGAAAACACTCAGGTGCAAATCTTGAACAAAGTGCTCTTTCGGCAGATGAAAAAGAGAGTCTAAAAGGTGTCGATCGAGTCGGAGGTCTCAGCAGCGAGGAGGCTGAAGAGAGGCTCGAAAAATATGGCTACAATGAGATAGAAGAGAAAGAGGAGAGTTGGCTACATCGTCTCTTTCGAAGATTTTGGGGTCCTATTCCGTGGATGATAGAGATAGCCGGTATACTGGCGGCTATAGCGCAGCACTGGGAAGAGTTTTATATTATAGTTGCAATGTTGCTGGTAAACGCCTTTGTCGATTTTTATCAGGAGTCCAAAGCCCTCAATGCCATCGCGGTGCTCAAAAAGAAGCTGGCCAGAAACGCTCTTGTGCTTCGGGATGGAAAATGGCAGCAGATTCCGGCAAAAGAGGTTGTGCCCGGCGACGTGGTCAAGGTCAAAATCGGCGACATCGTTCCTGCGGATATGAAGCTTTTAGGCGGTGGAGAGTTTTTACTGGTGGATCAATCGGCACTCACCGGCGAGTCTTTGCCTGTGACGAAAAAAAATGGTGATGAACTCTATGCCAACGCTATAGTTAAACAGGGAGAGATGATAGGCGTCGTTACCGCTACGGGTATAAATACCTATTTTGGCAAAACGGTAGGTCTTGTAGCAAAAGCTGAAAGAGAGCAGAAGAGCCACTTTCAAAAGATGGTTATCCAAGTCGGCGACTTTCTGATTGTAGTAACGATCGTCATGATAGCCATCATTATCGCAGTAGGATTTAATCGTCACGAAAACCCTTTGGAACTTCTGGTATTTTCGCTGGTATTGACTATCTCGGCTATTCCTGTAGCTCTGCCGGCAGTTTTAACCGTGACTATGGCGGTGGGAGCGATGAATCTGGCACGACGTCAAGCCATCGTCAGCCGTTTGGCAGCGATTGAAGAGATGGCGGGAATGGATATTCTATGTTCCGATAAAACCGGAACTCTTACCCAAAACAGAATGAGTCTTGCCGAGCCGTACGTGGCAGACGGACATACGGCGGACGAGTTGATGCTTTATGCAGCGTTAGCGAGCAAGGAGGAGAATCAAGACCCCATCGAAAAGCCGATTTTCGACTATCTCGATACTCATCGGCTCAGAGATAAACTCAGTCGCTACCATCTTACGAAGTTCTTGCCTTTCGATCCGGTTCACAAACGAAGCGAAGGGCTCTACGACGGAAATGAGTGTCTGGTCTTTACCAAAGGAGCTCCTCAAGTCATCATTGAACAGTGCCATGAGCAGGAGTTCGACAAAAAAGCGGCCTATACGGCGGTGGAGGCTTTCGCGCAAAAAGGTTTTAGGACCTTAGGCGTAGCTTACCGTAAGTGCGAAGAGGATTTTTACCACTTCGTCGGGCTCATTCCTCTTTTCGATCCTCCCCGTCCGGACAGTAAGGAGGCTATCGCCGAAGCGAATGCAAAAGGGGTAAAGGTAAAAATGGTTACAGGCGATAATATCGCCGTCGCAAGATATATCGCCGGCATATTGGGTATAGGAGAGAATATCAGAGATGTCAGGGAGCTTAAAGGTGAATCGGTGGAGGAGTATATTTACCTCTCCGAAGTACTTACTCGCGCCATTTCAAAAAAATTCCATCCCGACGCCAGTGACGAGGAGATAGAGAAGATAGTTTCAGACATTATGAAGTATGTCAAGCGAGAGCTCTACAATATGCCGCTACCGAAAGGGGCCGTACGAAAACATGAGAGCGAGATCGTTGCCGCCATCGAAGCGGCAGACGGTTTTGCGCAGGTTTTTCCCGAAGATAAATACTTTATCGTGGATGAGCTGCAAAAGGCCGACCATATCGTAGGTATGACGGGAGATGGGGTCAATGACGCACCGGCTCTTAAAAAGGCCGATTGCGGCATTGCCGTCAGCGGGGCGACCGACGCGGCAAGAGCGGCGGCCGATATCGTCTTGACGGCTCCCGGTCTTAAGGTTATCGTCGAGGCGATAAAGCAGGCACGCATAACTTTTGAGCGGATGAAAAGTTATACGATTTTTCGTATTGCCGAGACTATTCGCATAATTGTCTTCATGACCTTGGCGATTGTAGTGTTCGAATTCTATCCATTGACGGCTGTTATGATAATAGTACTGGCTCTACTCAACGATATCCCGATTCTCGCTATTGCTTACGACAATACCAAAGTGCGGGAACAGCCTGTGAGGTGGGATATGAGGGAGATGCTGATTTTGTCCAGTTGGCTGGGGATCGCCGGAGTGCTTAGCTCCTTTTTGATCTTTTTTGTAACAATGGTTTATCTAAAATCAAATCCTGATTCTCTCTCATTTTTACCTAATGTTCCCACTTGGATCGATATGCACGATGATAAGTCGTGGCTGAGTTTCGTGCAAAGTCTATTTTTTGTCAAGCTGGTCGTTGCAGGACACGGTACTATATATAACACAAGGATTGATGACTGGTTTTTCAAACGCCCTTGGCCCTCTTGGATACTTTTTGTCGCAACTTGGTCTACAGCTGTCGTAGGTACCGTCGTAGGTGTTTACGGTTTTGGTCTGATGACCCCGATAGGATGGGAGTGGGCTATATTTATGTGGATCTACGCCTTGTGTTGGTTTGTTTTCAATGATACGGTTAAAATGATCGTTTTACGCTACTATCGTAAAAAAATGGGGATAGATGTAATATGAAAAAGAGTGAGTATAAAAAAGAGCTTTACAAACTTCAAGTCGAGCTTGTGAAGTTTCAACGCCATATTATAGCCCAAGAGATAAAAGTATGTGTCGTTTTCGAAGGAAGAGATGCAGCAGGTAAAGATGGAACCATAAAGCGCTTCATTGAGCATCTAAGCCCAAGAGAAGCCCGCACCGTAGCTCTTGGAAAACCGAGCGACCGTGACAGAAAGTCGTGGTATTTTCAAAGATATACGCCCCATCTGCCTGTAGGCGGAGAGATAGTCTTTTTCAACCGAAGCTGGTACAACAGAGCAGGTGTGGAGAAGGTAATGGGTTTTTGCACCAAAAAGGAGCATAAGCTCTTCATGAGAGAGGTTGGAAGTTTTGAGCAGATGTTGACACACTCCGAGATGATTTTTTTCAAATACTACCTCGACATCTCCAAAGAGGAGCAGAAAAGAAGATTGGAAGCAAGAAGAAAAGACCCATTGAAACAGTGGAAACTGAGCCCCATCGATAAGCAGGCTCAAAAGCTTTGGAAAGAGTATTCGAAAGCTCGTGACGAGATGTTCGCGAAGACCTCTTTTGTATTTGCTCCTTGGTATGTGGTGCACAGCGACGACAAGAGAGTCTCTCGCATAAATGTCATGAAACACTTCCTTTCTAATGTCGATTATAAAGATAAAGATGAAAAGCTCCTGCTCTTCGATAACGATGTTGTATGCGAGTATGACCCCGTATGCTACGGAAAAGGATTGATAGCTCCATGAGTCTCGAGCCAGATCTCGTACACTTCATAGTCACGGTAGTTTTCAGTTTCCTTACCGGGCTTGAGGTCAAGACTTACAGAATGGAGTACCATTCTGACTCGTCGAAATACTTTTTCGGATCGGCTAGGACTTTGACGTTCGTTGGGGTACTCGGCTTTCTTTTCTATAAAATAGACCCTTCGGGCCTCATACCATATACGGCCGTTCTGCTCTCTTTGACTCTGCTATTTGCGATTTTTTACTGGGCGAAGGTTCAAAGGAAGGGGCAGAGCATTCTTCTGTTTACCGTAATGCTTTGTGTATACGCTTTCGGCCCGCTTACCCAGATCTTTCCGTTATGGATGCCCGCACTTCTGTTCGTTTTGATCGTGTTTATTCTAAATGCCAGGCGTGCTATACACAAGTTTACGGCCGGAGTCAATACCTACGAGTACGAGACGCTGGGAAAGATGATCCTTCTATCGGCCGTCATTCTGCCTCTTTTGCCTAAAGAGAACGTCATTCCATACATACCTATAGCTCCTTTTAAAATATGGCTGGCAGTGGTTGTCGTTTCGGCCATATCCTACGGCGGATATATAGCTCAGCGCTACATTTTTCCATCCAAAGGGTATTTTCTTATGGGGGTCTTAGGCGGCATATACTCATCTACCGCAACTACCGTCGTACTTGCCAGAAAGGCAAAGGAGGTGGGCCCTTCCGCCATGATCGACTCTGCGGTGGTAGCGGCTACCGGTATGATGTATCTTCGGCTTGTGGCTATAGCTCTCTTTTTCAGCACATCGGTCGCAAAAAGCGTCGCACTCCCTTTCATCCTGCTTTCGATAGCTTCACTGGTTATTTCGGCATTTTTTTACAGTATAGGAAAGAGTGGGGCGAGTGCACCCAAAAGCAGCGATCCCAACCCGTTGGAGCTTGGTACGGCATTTATGTTCGCGGCACTCTTTGTCGTGATGATCGTAGTTACAGACTATATAACTGCCCACTACGGTGGAATCGGGCTTAGAATATTCGCCTTCGTCGCAGGATTTACCGATATAGACCCATTCATACTTTCCCTTCTTACGGGACACTTCGATGTAACCGAACATACGGTAGCGGCGTCTATTATTATAGCGGCCGGAAGTAACAATCTTTTAAAAGCTCTCTATGCATTATGGTTCGCAGGAGCGAAAAATATCTACCGCTCATCTTCGGCAATCGCTTTTTTAGGCATCGCTACTATCGCTGTAGGAATCTATAGCTTCTGATAGCACAGTCCGCTTTTTAGATGTTTGATAGTTTAAAATATATTATATTATCAACCTCTCTTATTCATCAAATATTCATAATTTTATCCTATTATTGTAAAGACTGAAACGGTGTCGGTTCTGCCTCTTATCTCTACCGATACTTTGGCAACTTTGGTTAGGAAAATTTCTGGGGGGAAATTATGAAAAAATATATACTTCTACTTATGTTGGTCATAGGCTTGAGTGCTTCGGGTGAAAAGAAGCTTCTGCTGGATACGTTCGCTTCCGAGCAGGAGGCCATTGAGGCTTTGAATCTATTGAAGTCAGACTTGAATCCCGAACTTGTAAAACTTTCAAAGATGAAAGGTTTCGACTTCAGTATCGAGTCTCTTGGCGTTGCCTACGCGCTCTCCATAGAGCCTTTACAAGATTACGCCACGGCTGCAAAGGTCAGGTCTCTTTTACCGAAAGAGTACTCCAACTCATTCATTGGCCCATATATGAAGCCTGAAAGGGTTGAAGGGAAAAATGGTGGCGAGTTTGGCGCATTTGCAGTTCTTGAAAATAAGTTTAATGAAATCTCGGCTTCTATAAAGTCAATATTTTTCAGTGATAAATTTGTAATAGTAGCGTCTGTTTTGGAGTTTTTTCTCGTCGTGTCGCTTTTGATTTACTACATCAAATATAGAAGACTCAAAAAGAGAGTTGTATCAAAAAAAGAAGTTAGAAACATGAACCTTCCCGGTGAGGCGATTGTCAAACCTTCGGATATATTCTACGTTCGTGAATATTGAGCCTCCAAGGGAATAGATGTCAAAGCATAATTTTAAGATATATAAACAACTATATAGAGCAGTGCCTCTGCTTTTGATTTTAGGCACTCTCTCCTATGCAAAGAGTGTTGACTACGAGTATGCCGTCAAATGGGCTCGTGAAGGAGAGATAGAGAAGTCTTTGAATGAGTTGAAGAGGCTCTATGCCAAATACCCCGACAACGAAAAAATTTTGTATGACTACATAACTGTTTTAGGTTGGGGCGGGTTCGACGATAAAGTATATTCTATTGCAAAAAATAGCGACCTTTCCAAAGCTCCCGATTATCTTCTGCAAACGGTCGCCAAGTCTGCAAGAAATATGAAAAAGTACAGCTATGCCGCTACTTTGTACAAGCTTGGTATGAAAAGATTTCCCAGAAACTCTCAATTTCATATCGGGTATGCCCTTACTATGTTCGATGCAAAAGATAACAAATCGGCCAACTCCTCTCTTTTTAGAACACTCTCTTATTTTCATAACGACGGCAATGTGAAAAAAGAGGTGGCTCGCACATTCGAGTATGGAAAAGAGTATTTCGAAGCTTTTAGAGTATATCAATCTTTGTTGGAGGAGAAGGGGGCGGAAAGAGATCTTGTCGTTCGAATGGTCGATGTTTTGAGAAGACTTCGTATGCCATATGTGGCACACAGATATATAGATGTATATCCTGAGTTTTTCGACTCCAAAACTTTGGCAGCAGTTGTGGCTGAAGAGGCTGCTTACCAATACAGGTGGGCCGACGCCGCACTGTATGATAGCGATGAGCAAAAGTTCGAACTGTTGGAAAGCGCTTTGAGAAAGATCGATAAATATATCCTTTCCATGAATATGAGCGAGAATGAGCTTGTAAACGACAGCGTAGTGAAGTATGCAATTTTCGATAAGGCACTTATTCTTAACAAACTTGAGCGACCCAAAGATGTGGTGGCTCTTTTTTTGCGCTATGAGAAAGCTGGCCTGAAATTTCCTGAGTATGCACGTTTGGCCGTAGCGGAGTCTTACTTGAGTCTTAAGCGTCCATACGAGGCCCAGAGGATTTTGGAAGAGATAGTAGATAAGTCTTCCGGCAACTTCAAAGCCAAAATAAATCTCTTTTATGCATATAGCGACGCATACGATATGGACAAAGCCATAAGGTTCGCAAAAGATATAGACTCGAAAGAGCCGGCCAAGATATGGGACTCTCAGCATCTTTACAGGATAACGAACCCAAGAAAATTGGATGCAAGGATGATGAGAATTCTCTCTTTGGAGTATGCCGGTTATATGGATGATGCACAAAAGAGGCTCGAAAATCTTCTTGTAAAAGCGCCTAACAACGGATGGCTTCGTAACTCAATAGCGCAACTATACTTCTATAGAGGATGGTACGGCAAGGCGCTGGAGGAGTTCAAAATATCTGAAAACATGGATCCGAAAGATTTTGACGCCAAAAAGGGCATTGCCCTTTCACATTTGATGCTTAGAAAATATTCCGCTGCAACAAGTGAGATAGACAAGCTTCATAAAGATTACTATTTAAGAAGAGCTTCTCTCAAAGAGCTACGCAAGAGTCGTGACGAAGTTCTTGACGGCGGATACAGCCTGCAGACACATATGACCGATACTCCTTCCGCCACTACGGTAGGAAGCTACTCCGGGTACAGCTTGAAAGGTGAAGTCTACTCTCGATTGATCGAAAACAGATATAGACTCAATTTTGACTGGAAATATACTTATGCAAAATATTCCGGAGAGAAGATCAGAAACAGTCGTTACGGTATAGGCGGCAGTTACGAGGCCCCAAAGTTCATTGCATCGGCGACATTGTCGTACAACGCGAACAATATCAAGCGCCTCTCTCCTATAGTCGACGGAACATACTTTTTCGACGACTTTTTCAGATTTAGCGGCGGATATGAGATATTTTCCCCATCTACACCTATAAGGGCCATAGCGAACGGTATAGCTGCAAACAGGCTCTTCGCATCGCTCTCATATCGTAAAAGTGAAGCGCAGGAGAGTAGTGTCACGCTCGAGAGGCTCGATTTCGATGATGGAAACATAAGAAACGCTCTTTCGCTCTTCAACTACACCAAACTTGTAGAAGGTCCATACTACAATCTCGATAGTTACATATATTCGGGACTTTCCGACAACTCCAAAAAGTTGACCCCATACTACAATCCGGATCGAAACGGCTACTTCAATATAGAAGCGAAAAACAGTTGGCTTCTGCGCCGATTTTACGACTTCAGCGTGAAGCAGATAGTGGCGCTGGAGGCGGGAGTGCATTGGGAGAGAGGGTATGGCAGCAACCTTACGGCTATACTCAATGTCGCCCAGGAGTGGAGTCTGAACCGACGTTTCGGGTTTGAGTTCGGATACATGAGAAAAAGAGCATCTTATGATGGAAACATCGAGTACAGCAACGATTTTTATTTCAATATATCGGGGAGGTTTTAGATGAGGCTCCTCTTTAAAATCACAATTTTATTAGCGATTTTGCTCGGCATCTCTTCTGCAGAAGAGAAAAAAAACAGATTTCACGTCCTCTGTTACCATAACGTAACGGATACGATCACCGACCCATCGACACCATCGATCACGACGGATCAATTGATTTCACACTTTAAATGGTTGAAGCAAAACGGATATAACGTCATTACCGTTGACGATATCTTAGCTGCAAAAGAGGGGAGAAAGGATTTGCCGGAAAAATCGGTACTTTTGACCTTCGATGACGGGTACACCAGTTTCTATAACAGAATATTCCCTCTTTTGAAGGAGTATGGCTACCATGCGGTTTACGCGCTTGTCGGAAAGTGGCAGGAGACTCCACTAGATAACAATTTTACCTATGGAACTACGCCGAAGCCGCGTTCCATGCTTCTAAGGTGGAAACAGGTAAAGGAGATGGCAGACTCAGGATTTGTAGAGATCGCTTCCCACGGTTATGACGCTCACTACGGAGTAGTCTCGAATCCTCAGGGAAACACGAGGCCTTTTTATAACACTCTCATATATGACCCCAAAAGCGGAAAATACGAGAAGGAAGATGAGTATATAAAAAGAGTGGAATCCGACATTAAAAGATCGAGCGACACTATCTTTAAATATATAGGCAAACGCCCGAGAATTCTGGTTTGGCCATATGGTGCATATAATCAGACCGTAGTCGATCTGGCGAAAAAATATGGAATGTACATAACTGCATCTTTGGATGATGGAGTCAACACCCCTGAAGATAGTTCGGTTCTAAAAAGATTTTTGGTCGGTAACAACGTCGGTATAGCCGATGTCGCCTGGAGTCTCAAAGAGCCCCAAAACGAGTTTGAGCGATCCCTTTTTGTAGATATAGATGAAATCTACTCGAAAGATGCCAACGAAACGGATCGTAAACTGGGTATATTGATAGAAAAGGTAAGAAAATATGGAGCTACCGATATTTATGTCAAAGGGTTCCATGACGGTGATGGAGACGGATTTGCCGATATGGTCTACTTTCCAAACACTCTCCTTCCCGTAAGGGGTGATCTTTTGGGAAGAGTTCTATGGCAGCTAAATTCGAGAGCAGGTTATGTGAACGTACATGCCTGGATGCCTCTGAGCAGCTTTGAAGTTGATGGAAAGGCTCTTTCGATCACTGACAAGAGCGATCGAAAAGAGATAGAAGATATTTTTTACTCTTTGGCTAAGCATACATTTTTTCACGGACTACTGTTCGATCTTTCAGGTAGCGGTTGCGATGCAAGAGAGGTTGCCGAGTATGTGCAGAGGATAAACGAAAAGATAAAGAGATTTACGATGAGACACAGAACCTCTTTGAAGCTTGATGGCGAAGTCGGTTTGTCGGCTATTGAAGATGGATTTGATAGAAAAAGGGAGAGAGTTGACACGATATTTCTTAGAGTTCCAAAGGATATATCTACCGTTGACGTACTTCTTGGTGTCCCAAAAGTTAAGAGCGAAAAGATCTCGTTTCTTTTTGATGCAGACAGATTCGACTCTCATGAAGCCGCTTTTTTTATGAGAAAGATGAAGGTTGCAGGGATTATGAATTTCGGTCTGGAAAATTTGAAGTTCTTGAGTGCTGAACCGCCTTCAAATGAACTTTTAAAGGCTTTTTCAATGAAGGTAGACCCGTATGAAGAGTAAAATAGTCTATGATTGAAGAGGGGGCTGAGCTGTTGGAAGAGTCTCTTAGTCTGTTTGGCGAAGCTGTATCCGGTTTTGTCTATATCTACCCGCTCTTTATGGCATACATATGGATGACGGGAGCCATTTACTACTTTATCAAGTGGGAGCGCGATGAGATAAAAAAAGGTGAGCCGCCGAAACTTGAAGAGTACCCCATGGTCTCTATAGTCATACCATGTTACAACGAGTCTGAAAACATCAAAGAGGTTATAGAGCACCTTAGCAGACTAAACTATCCAAATTACGAAATATTGGCCGTAAACGACGGAAGTAGCGATGATACGGACAAAATTCTACTCTCACTTTTGAAAGATAACGAGAAGTTGAGAGTTGTCGATTTTATTTTGAACCAAGGAAAAGCTACCGGTTTGAATATGGCTGCCATGATGGCGAAAGGGGAGTATCTGGTATGTATCGACGGAGACTCCATACTGGAGCCCGACGCTATACTATGGATGATGCGATATTTTGTGGAAAATCCCAGGGTAGGAGCCGTTACAGGCAACCCAAAGGTCAGAAACAGATCCTCGATTCTCGGTAAACTACAGGTAGGTGAATTTTCTGCGATCATCGGTTTGATAAAACGGGCACAAAGAATATATGGAAAAATATTCGCCGTATCCGGTGTCGTTACCGCGTTTAGAAAATCGGCCCTTCACGATGTCGGTTACTGGAGTACCGATATGATTACGGAAGATATAGATGTATGTTGGAGGTTGCAGATTCGCCACTGGGATATAAAGTTCGAGCCAAATGCGCTTTGCTGGATATTGATGCCTGAAACGATTCGCGGTCTGTGGAAACAGAGAGTCAGATGGGCGCAGGGAGGGGTGGAAGTGCTCCTTAGATATCATGAAATTTTCAGACACAGCGAGCAGAAGAGAATGTGGCCAGTGTATTTTGAGTATCTTGTAAGTATTTTGTGGGCTTTTAGTGTGGTTATAGCTATCGGTATGTGGCTCTTTTCATACGTCAGCGGCTTTCCTCTCGGTTTTGACAACAAATCGATTTATGCCGTTATGCTTGGAATCACCTTTATGTTGCAGTTTTTTATCAGTTTCTATATCAGCTCTCATCAGGAAAAGTGTATTTTCAAAAACTATTTTTGGATGGTCTGGTATCCGATAGCCTACTGGATAATCATAGCGGCCACATCCATTGCGGGAACTTTCAAGGCATTTATGCGCAAAAAGGGGAAAAGAGCCGTTTGGGAGAGTCCGGACAGGGGGGTTTAGTGTCGATGCAGATAGATAGAAGCAAATACCATGTTTACAACAAGCTCTCTTTGAGTACACGTATTAGAGATTTTTTCCTTACACTCTTTTTATGGGGAGTCTGGCTATATATCATGTTTCCCCTTTTGGGATTGATTTTATGGTATCTTTTCGGCATCGATATTTTCTACTATTTTGACGATACAAAAAAGATCGAACAGCTTGCCGATGAGCTCATCCAACTTTTGATTTATGGAGGATCTATCGTCATAGCCACATCCGCCATGCTTCTCTTTTGGGGCTACTACAACAAACAGAGATTCAAACAGCATAGAAACAGAAGAAAGAGAAAGCCTATCGTAATAGATAGCGAAACTATGGCCAAATCTCTCAAAGTGGATGCCGACTCCATAAGAAAGTGCCAAAATGCAAGGTATATTCAGGTATACCACACGGACAAACCGACAAGAGAGGACCATTTCAAAAAGGTTGAAGATAAAGATATAAGCACCGTAAAACTATATTTTTGCAACAATTGGGATCAGGTTAGAGAGGAGTCCCAGTTTGGATATACACATCAAAAAAGATAGCATAAATATATCTCTTCTTATATCTTTTTGTATCTTTTTCGGAACATTTTCGATAGCTTCCGATGTCGGTACGGTTTACGGTAGCGGTATCGTCGTAAGAGCTGCTTCTAACTTCGACTCTATCGAGGATGTAGATCGACTGGTCGATCTTTGTATAAAATATGATATCTCATCCATTTCACTCTCTTTCAAACAGGATGAAGATGACGAACTCCCTTCCGGTACCGTTTTTTATCGCAGCAAAATAGCTCCTGTCGCTAAAAGCTTTACAAAAGAAGATCTATTGAAACATCTTGTTTCAAAAGCGAAATCTGCAGATATTAAAGTCAAAGCCTGGATACCTCAGTTTCATGATTTTGTGGCATACAAAAAAGAACCTTCCTGGCAGATGAAGGTTGCGTTGGATGGTAAAGTCGTTCCTATTGGAATAAGCGGAAGAGACTATTTCGTCAATCCTGTCGATCCGGAGGTACAGGAGTACCAGCTCTCGATAATCGAAGAGATTGTCAAAGAGTTTGAGATAGACGAAGTGGTTCTTGACTGGATCAGGTTCGACGATTTCAATATGGATTTGGGAGAGTACACAAGGAAGATCTATCTGAAAGTTTACGGATACGATCCTCTTGAGATAGACTTTTCAAAAGATAGTAAAAGACGCAGAGAGTGGAACCTCTTTAGAGCGCAAGAGATAGCCAAATATATAAAAAAGGTTAGGGAGAGATTGAAAAAAACGAAGCCCGACTTGAAGCTTGGAGTCTACATTTTATCTCCGGCATGGAGAGAGCTTGCGCAGGATCCTTCGCTTTTTGATATATTCGCAGATACGCTTTATCCGATGAGCTACTTCGATGATTGGGGGTATCCGGTGGAGTGGGTTTACGGCAAGAGAGAGGACGCCATTTTGCCTCTGGTTAAAAAGAGAGCCCCAACCACCGAAATAGTGCCCGTATTTGATATTGATTGGGAGAAAAAAACCTATGAAAAGATTTTTTGCAATTTGCCGCAGCTCGATAAGATAGAGTGGTTCCATTATGGCAGATGGGGTCCAGAAGAGATTGAAAGAGTTGCCGAACTTAGTTCGTTCATCTTAGATTGTAAATAGTCGGTGTAATCCTTGTAGGTTACAAGAAGTTGGAGTAAACTACAGTAATCAAACTATCAAGGAGAGAAGATGTGGAACGGTACCGATGACCTCGATTTGGCGAAAAAGTTTGGTAAGTCTGCAACTACGGCAGGCATAATCTTTCTGATTCTTGGACTTTTGGGGATATTTTTCCCGGGCATTATGTCGGTCGCGACGGTCTTTTTCATAGGGTGGATAATGGTACTTGCCGGTCTGATGGCGGGCTACTTCACCTATTTGACCGATCGTAGGGAGTGGCTTGGGTGGCTGAAGGCTTTCATGCTCGTTATGGTGGGCCTTCTACTTGTATTGTACCCGATGCCCGGTATTGCCGCCATAGGGTTGCTGCTTGCCGTATATCTTCTTATGGATGCTTTTGGTTCGGCGGCGATCGGCTTTTCCGTAAAGCCAATGAAGGGGTGGTGGCTCTGGCTTGTCAATGCTCTTCTTTCGCTGGTTCTTGCGACTATTTTCATAGTCGGTTGGCCTATGAGTTCACTCTGGCTGGTGGGACTTTTCATAGGAATCAGTCTATTTTTCGACGGTATAGTCCTTATAGCGATGGGAAAATCGTTCAAAGATCTCGATAAAGAGTAGAAAGGTAGTCATGAAGAAGAGAAAAAAACCAAACGGAAAAAGAAGTCAGCTACCCTGGGAGCACCCAAAGCCAAGAAGCGAAGACCCAAAGGCACTTACTCTTGTAAAAAAGATAATGGAGAGCCCGACATACAGGCTTGCTGAAGAGGACCCAGACTTCATGGGCTCCTACGAAGCGAGAGGAGTAAGACTCGAGGTAGACTACCTAAAAGCCGAACTTGCCATGTCGAAGTTCGGTATAGAGCATACGATAGTGGTTTTCGGAAGCGCCCGCATTCATGAGCATAAAACGGCGATGGCGAAACTGAAGTCGATACAAAAAGAGGTAGAAAAAAGTCCGAAAAACAAGAAGCTTCTCGACGAACTCTACAGCGCCGAAAGGATGGTGGAAAAGAGTATCTACTACGACGATGCGAGAATGTTGGGGCGTTACATAGGAAAGAGCGGCAAGGGGCCCGAAGATTGCCGGGTAATTTTGATGACCGGAGGAGGCCCGGGAATAATGGAGGCTGCAAACAGAGGATCTTTCGATGTCGGTGCCAAGTCGATAGGTCTTAACATTCAGCTGCCGCACGAACAGTACCCAAACCCATATATAACTCCTGAACTCTGTTTTCAGTTTCACTACTTCGCCATTAGAAAGCTGCACTTTTTCCTAAGAGCGAAAGCTCTTGTCGTATATCCCGGCGGCTTCGGGACACTCGATGAGCTTTTCGAGATATTGACTCTGGTGCAGACAAAGAAAACGGCTCCTATTCCCGTAGTCATGGTAGGCAGGAGCTACTGGAGGAAGTTGATAGATTTCGACTTTTTGAAAGAGGAGGGTGTGATAGCCCCTGAAGATTTGGAGACATTCAAAGTGGTGGATAATGCAGCAGATGCGTGGGAGCATATTTTAGAGTGGCACAAAGAGCAAAAGAGGCCACTATTTGAAAAAGGAGAGAGTAGTGGAAGAGAGTAAAAAAGTGACCGTTACCGGTCTTGATATACCCTTTTGGAACCTTGTGTGGTTCATGGTGAAGTTGGCACTCGCGTCGATTCCGGCGATGATTATTATATATTTTATTTTCGCATTTATAACGATGCTATTCGGTAGCTTTTTACATATGATGATGCTGCCGCCATCACTATAGTGATGGTGGCGAGTCTTTAATCTATAGCTTATAACCATAGTTTACTATGATGCCGACTTCTTTTTCCAACTTTGATCTAATGACTCTTTTGATCATCTCCTTTTCGGATCGGCTCAACTCTTTTTCTGAAAGAATATTCAACTCCACATACTTTCCATCCGGTTCATGATGGATACCTGAGACTAGAACTTTTATCTCACTTTTACCAATTTTTATCCTATCCAATTTGGAAAATGTAGTGTATATCTTTTCATCTTCCAGCAATGATTGTGTCGAGAAAAGGAGAGGAGCAGCTATTAGCGCAACCATCAGCATCTTTATGATAAGTGCTGTGGAGGCATATTTGGTAGATGCGTAACCGAGTATAAAAAATGTAGCGCCTGCAGCTATGATAATACCGGCTATGTTTGCCAAAAAGAGTAGAAAGGCGTTTGAAAATATATCTACCGACCCCCATCCCAAGCCTATACCGGCGACACATAGAGGCGGTACGAGAGCAACGGCTATAGCGACTCCTGCAAGACTTTCGCTGACTTTCGAGTTTGCATAGCCGTAAGAGGCTGCGATGCCGGAAAAGAGAGCTACAGCCAAATCGAGTAGAGTAGGGTGTGTTCTCATAGCCATTTGGGTGGTTATGTGGGTAAATGGGAGCATCCAGGCATAGAGTGCGGACAACAATAGTGCAACTGCCGTCGAGAGTGAAATGGTTCTTAGGCTCCTTTTTAAAAGTGAACCTTCAAAACGTATAGCACCCATTGAGAGTGCGACTATAGGAGCCATAAGGGGAGCCAGGATCATTGCTCCGATTATCGTCGGAGAGGAGTTTTGAAAGAGACCGGTTGTCGCCATAAGTACGCTTACTATTAGCAGCAGAGTGTAACTTGCACTCATTTTTGCGGAGCTTCGAAGTCTTTGAAAAAGTTCGGCGAAGGACTCTTCGGAAGCTATCGGTACCAGAGGAAGGGACCTTTTTGAAAAAAACGATAGAAGATCTCGCTCTTGTGGAATATTTTGTATGCGTATGCTCTCTTTCTCCTGGGTACCTGAGCACCCTTTCCAGCCCGTAACCATTTTAGCTTCACTTTTAATAGTTTCGAAAACGATCTCTTTCGCTTCGCTCACTTTTGCATTTAAATTTATCTGCATCGGCGCTCCGTTGCCGCTTTTGAATATCAGACGATCGCTTTTGATGGTTCCGACTCCAGGAGGAAGAGATTCGGAAGGGTTTATTTTACGTTTCGCCAGCATAAATCTCAATCTGACGGCTCCGAGGATACTTTGGGGGGCGTAGATGACCGAGGCTATACGGCGGCACTGGTTGTCCGAGGCTTTGAAAAAGTAGGGGCGTTTGATATGCATCGTCGCTTCCACCCCAACCTCTACGAGTAAAGATGCAGCAGATATCTCCTTCTCTTTTTCGGTAATTATATTGAGAGGAAAGAGTTTCAGTGAAAAAATATCCTTGCCGAAAAAGGCGATGAGAGCTTTTAAACCCTTTCCTTTTATCCAGCCACTCTGTCCGGCTGTTACACACCCTATAAGAACTTTACCGTTGCATAGAATCTGTTCATCAAAAAGGTGTACCGACTCTTCCCGGATAAGCTTTATAGCCTCTTCTATGTCGGCAGGGATCATGAAGGTCTCACAACTTAAACGATTCTCTTCAAATGGCAGTATGACGATTTTTACATCTATGTGTCGTATATGCTCCAGCCACTCTGCGAAATCTTCATCCCCGGCCATCACAAAAAGGGTCGAGCCTGCTTCAAATTTGTTTTTACGCTTTTTAAATATATGAGAAGATACCTTCGTTTCGATACTTTTCTCTATCATTTCAGATATCTGTTCGATCCTGCTCTTTTCGATTCTATGGTCATGCAGAAAAAAGGTGGCATCGCTCATCTGTTATCCTTGTGAGTTTTGGTGGTAACCTAACCGCTATTTTCAATTATACATTATAGTTGAAATTGTTAGTTGAGTGACACTAAAATGTCAATATATTGTGTTAAAATAGATTTCTATCCGACAAGTACCTCGTTCCGCAAGAAGCCTACTTTAGGTTCGGTAGCGGCCGTCGCTTCTTTGAAGCGCAAAAAATTGTCGTAAATTACGGCAACATTCGTAGGAGGGGACTATGAATAAGGTGGAGTACGAGTTTTTCGACAACGGTACCGTGAAGGTGAAAGGTAAAAGCTCTAAATCTGGGTTTAAAGAGAGAAAAGGGGCTCTTAAAGCAACCGAAAGCGTGAAGCTTCTGGCAAGGCACTCATCGGCAAAAAGAGCGAAACTGCTTCATGAGCTGCAGAGTCAAACGTAAGGAGCGAAATCATGACGACAGCAAAGTTCACAGATTCGCTTTCGTTATCGCTTAACGTAAAAGATCTTTCAAGGAAGCCTAAGAGCAGGCTTCCTCTATCGTGGCAGATTCCAAATTTTGCCTACTATATTCTAAAGAGTTACAAGAGTGATCTCAAGAAGGAAGATGATACGACTGTTGCCAAAGCGATTGCACAAATAGCTTTTTTAATGCTCGACGAGATTCAGACAAAAGCGAGATATATCTTAAAGAGTGGAAAAAAAGAGGCAGCTCTATCTATTTCGAAGATGAAAAGTTGCGAAAAATGCGTGAATGAGGAGTATCTCGGGCTTCTTGAGTCTTATGGGCTCTTTCTAAGAAGAGCGAGGAGAAAGAGGGACATTCTTGCTCAAATAGTTGTAGGAATAGAGGAGTTCTATGCAGAAAACCCCTTCGAAGAGCTTGAAGAGACGATCTTTTTCGGTACAAAAGCTCTCGCTCATATAGATATTATGATATCCTTGCATGAAGAGGAGTTGAACCATTACTACTTATCGTTCACAATGAGCGGTGATATGCAAGGTGAGTAGTGAAAAGTGAATAGTTCGGCCAAATCCTATCCCCTGCATCCCATCCACCAAAATCCCACATCTCAAATCGAATAGTAAACGACCGGTAAACGATTTTTGGTGTAGAATTGTTTAAAGAGCTTCTAAAAGATTTGAAAAGGAGTCGATGATGGGCAAATATATAAAATGGTTCGGCGAGATTGGAATAGAGGATGTCGATGAGGTTGGCGGAAAGAACGCTTCGCTGGGAGAGATGTATAGGACTCTGACGCAGGAGGGCGTACGGGTTCCAAACGGTTTTGCCGTTACCGCCGGCGCCTACAGATATGTTTTGGAGAGCAACGGGGCCTGGCCGAAACTGCACCGACTATTGGACGATCTTGACGTAGATGATGTAGAGGAGCTTCAAAAAAGAGGTGCGGAGTGTAGAAAGATAGTTTATGAGTGTGAAATTCCGGAGGATCTTAAAGATGAGATTTTAAAAGGTTACGATGAACTTAAAAAGGAGTATGGAGAGGATCTCTCTTTGGCGGTACGCTCTTCCGCTACGGCTGAAGACTCTCCTGAAGCCTCTTTCGCCGGTCAGAACGATACATATCTGAATATTTACGGCGAAGAGGCGCTTCTGGATGCCTACAAACGCTGTCTTGCCTCCAACTTCACCGACAGATCTCTTCACTACAAGCACGATCACGGTTTCGATTGGGCGAAAGTCTATCTTTCGGTAGTCGTTATGAAGATGGTACGTTCCGACAAGGGTGCCAGCGGGGTGATGTTCAGCATAGACACCGAAACAGGTTTCAAAGATGTCGTTTTCATAAATGCCGCCTGGGGACTTGGCGAAAATGTGGTGCAGGGAACGATCGAACCAGACAGTTTCTATGTGCACAAACCGACTTTCGAAAAGGGGTACAGAGCCGTTTTGAAACGGCGCCTGGGGAAAAAAGAGATGAAGATGGTTTTCGCCTCGGAGCTAAATACCGGAAATATAGCACTCGAGTATACGAAAAACATAGAGACTTCAGAAGGTGAACGCAATAGATTTTGCATAGATGACGAAGATGTCATGGTTTTGGCCGACTATGCGATAAAGGTGGAGAAGCACTACTCCAAAAAAGCGGGCTACCAAAAACCTATGGATACGGAGTGGGCCAAAGACGGCATAGACGGCCATCTCTATATGGTGCAGGCAAGACCAGAGACGGTCGAGTCCCAAAAGAGAGGGACGACTCTTAAGATGTATCATCTCAAAGAGAAGGGAAAGGTCCTCGTAACCGGCCGTGCGGTCGGAACGAAGATCGGTCAGGGGAGAGTTCGCATAATAAAAAATGTGGATGAGCTCAGCTCCTTCAAACCTGGTGAAGTGCTAGTTTCGGAAACGACTACACCGGATTGGGAACCGGTTATGAAGACTGCCGCCGCCGTCGTCACGGACCGAGGCGGTAGGACATGTCATGCGGCGATAGTTAGCCGTGAACTGGGAATTCCTGCCGTTGTAGGTACCGACCTCGCTACCGAAGTGTTGAAGGATGGGATGGAGGTGACCGTTAGCTGTGCCGAAGGAGAGACGGGAAAAGTATATGAGGGGATACTAGATTTTGAGGTGGTAGAAACCGACCTCTCCAAACTGCCGAAACCGAAGACCAAAATCATGATGAATCTCGGCAATCCCGATATAGCCTTTTCACTAGCCTCATTGCCGGTTGACGGAATCGGTCTTGCGAGGATGGAGTTTATCATCAACGAGTACATAAAAGCGCATCCTATGGCACTGAGACACCCGCAGAAGGTAGACAAAGATACTCTTGCGGAGCTTGAAGAGATTTCGAAAGCTTATGACGGCTTCGAGGAGTTTTTCATAAAAACTCTGAGTGAAGGTGTAGCTACGATCGCCGCCACTGTCTATCCGCACCCCTGTGTCGTCAGATTGAGCGATTTCAAGAGTAACGAATACGCCACACTGCTTGGAGGAAAGTTTTTCGAGCCCGAAGAGGATAACCCGATGATAGGCTTCCGCGGTGCCGCACGCTACACCCATCCTGCCTACGAAGATGGTTTTGCCCTGGAGTGTGCAGCTATGAAGCGTGTACGCGAAGAGATGGGTTTTGAGAACGTCATTTTGATGATTCCGTTTTGTCGCAGGGTCGAAGAGGGTAAAAGGGTGCTTGAGACGATGAAAAAGTATGGGTTAGAGCGGGGCAAAAATGGTCTGAAGATTTACGTTATGTGCGAGATTCCGAACAATGTCATACAGATAGATGCTTTCAGCGAAATTTTCGACGGTTTCAGCATAGGGAGCAACGACCTGACACAGCTTACGCTGGGGGTCGACCGTGACAGCGAGATCGTCGCTTTCGACTATGACGAACGTGATCCGGGTGTAATGAAGATGATAGAGATGTCGGTAGAGGGTGCGAAGAGAAACAGGAGACATAGCGGAATATGTGGGCAGGCACCATCCGACTATCCTGAAGTGGCTGAATTTCTCGTGAAACTTGGTATAGACTCGATAAGCCTCAACCCCGACAGTGTCTTGAAAACGATCCAGAATATCGTAAAGCTTGAAAAGGGATCATGATTTCATGAACGGTGATCCATCCGCAAATATAGCCATACCAAAGCTGCCGCAAAAGATCGAAGGGCTCGGTGAAATCGCCTTGAATCTATGGTGGACGTGGAACCCGAAGGGGAAAAATCTTTTCAGACTCCTAAACCCATATCTTTGGAAAGAGAGTGGCCACAATCCTATAGAGATGCTTAAAAGGGTGCCGGATAA
>Ga0256840_1001025_pt1 | contig 27257 bp, 28 predicted proteins | sample 355202metaG_FD_185969 | JGI IMG/M metagenome (GOLD analysis project Ga0256840, IMG submission 185969) | Hydrothermal vent microbial communities from Mid Atlantic Ridge, Atlantic Ocean - 355-202 | ecosystem: Environmental > Aquatic > Marine > Hydrothermal vents | place: Atlantic Ocean: Mid... | reverse complement strand
AAAGCACAACCTTGCGGTCGTACTAGACTTTTAATTGTCATCTTTTTACTGAGCGAAGCCCAGTAAAAATTCACGCGGCTTCAAAGCACAACCTTGCGGTCGTACTGGTTTACTACTTAGCTATGCTAACCATAGCAGGTCTTAAGACTCTATCTTTTATCTTGTATCCCTTTTGAAACACTTGTAAAATCTCTCCAGAGTCTTTCTCTTCACTATCTACTTGCATAACTGCTTCGTGGATGTTTGGATCAAACTCCCCACTTACATCTATAAGCTCTATTCCATGCTTTTCAAAAGCTTTTTTGAACTGCTCAACTGTCAAGTCGATTCCCTCTTTGATCTTTTCAAAGAGCTCTTCAGGCTTAACCTCTTTGCTCTCTTTGATATTTGCTGCACTATCTAGTGCATCTATTATTGAGAGCATATCTCTTGCAAATAGCTCATTTGCATAAGCTACTGCGGTTGCTTTTTCTTTTTCTAATCTCTTTTTTAAATTTTCAAACTCCGCATGAGCCCTCAAATACTTTTCTTCAAGCTCAGCTACTTTAGCTTTTAAAGCTTCTATCTCTTCCTCTTTTGAAATTTCACTACTTTCACTACTATTCTCTACCTCCTCTAAGTTTGAAGTTTCCTGATCATTTTCATTAACATCAACTTCAATCTTTTTATCCTCTTTTTTTTCACTCATTTAACTCTCCTTATCTCCTTCATTACAAAGTTTATACAAAAAACTGCTAAAATCGCTTTGGACACTTCCAAAACAAAATAGCTCTGCGCTTTGATCATCAATCTTTGCTGGTTGCTTAAAGGCTAAACAACCTCTTGGTACAAAACCATCAAAATAGATCCCATCACTTAGATTTAGAGTAAACTCATAATCCAGAAGATACTCCAAAAACTTTTTATCTCTAATTTTCTTTGCAATCTCATACAATTCGCTCTCTCCAGCTTTCAAAATTTCGCTAGAGCTAATCAAATCACTCAATTTTTTATGCAAATCATATAGACCAACTTGAGACGCAATTGATTTGAGCTCTCTAATTTCAAGTCCAACTAAACCTGTTAAAAATTTCTCAACTTTACCATTATATTTTAAAACAACTTCATGCTCATCAAATGTGAGTATAAGATATCTATTATCCACATTTATGATCTCTTTTAACCAATCTTTTTTACTTTTAGTAGCTAAACAATATATCTCATACTCGTCAATGGCATCTTTTATAACTTCAACACTACCAATTTCTAGAACATTTGATGTATCTATCTTACTCTTCCAATACTCGATCAACGCACCTACTGTTGGAATCCTTCCACTACTCACATGCAATTGAGCCAAAGCACCCTCTTGAGACAACTTTTTTAGATACAATCTTATGGTTGAAGGCGAAATAGAGATATTTAGCTTCAATTTTAACTCCATTGAACCAATAGGCTCTTTAGAGCTTAAATACTCCTGAATAATTGCATTCAAAATTAAATCTCTTTTATTCACCTTGTAACCTTTAGCACTCTATGTAATTAATTGCTGATGGAATTATACAACATTGAGTCTATCTTTGTCAAGTATAAAGTTTAGTTAGTTTGACTAAAGTTTTTTTAGTTGTACTAAAATACCCATATGTAGAGAGATATAATAGAGTTAAAAAATTTGTAATTAAGGGTACCTCTAAAGAGTAATTTGGAAAGCTATAGTAAGATTATTTTAAGAGTTTGACTTTTTTTTGAGGATTTTAAAAATTTTGAACATCTCTTTTTTTGACTTACTTATGCGTTTAATGAAGCCTTTTTTTTCTTGAATCGATATAAATAACTCTTCTAATGCCCGTCTTTCAGATTTAGTTAGTGTACTATTCATGTTTTCTCCCTTTTGAAACCCTTAGATATCCTTTTTACAACATGTAAAAGGTCATCATCATCAAGCTCACTTAGCATTTTAAAAATGGCAGTCGCAGCTTGTGGATTAGAGTTACCAAGTTTCCAGTCTTGATAAGTTCTCATAGAAATTCCTAGCCTTTTTGCCATTTCTCGTTGACTAATTTTTTTACCAAGAAATTTTGATTCGACTGCATTATGTAAGAGATTAAATATATCTTTTGTTTCCATGGCAGTCATTTTATCTAATAATGTTTTAACTATACCTAAATAGTATAAAAACATTAGTGATTATATCTAAAAAAACTATTTTTTAATATAAAATAAACATTTATTTACAATTTATATACGATTTTTTACAATTTTATAACAGTATTAGACATTTGTATACAGTTTTTCGTATAGAAATAAACAATCTGTGGTTTTTGGTGAAAATTTATAGGGAGTTTTTTAGGGGAAATTCTAATTGAGACCCCAGTTAGGGGTCAAATAACTACTTTACTCTTATAGAAAGTTTTTTCGCTAAATCTATAAACTTTGCGTAATCTTTTCTTTTTAAGTATTTCATTAAACTTTTTCTTTGACTAACAAGTTTTAAAAGACCAAGTCTTGAAGAGTGATCTTTTTTGTTTATCTTTAAATGCTCAGTTAACTCTTTAATCCTGTGAGTAAGTAGAGCGATTTGTACCGCTGGTGAGCCTGTATCATTCTCATTAGCACCAAATTCCTTAACAATTTCTTGTTTTTTCGCCGAATCTAAAGCCATAATGACCTCCTTGATTGGTATAATCTCCCAAAAAATGGGGAAAAACATTTTACCTAAAAAAAACAAAAATTTTTATTAAAAAGTACTTGTTTAAACCCTAAATATAAATTCTTATCAAAATAAAAGTTTTTATTTAGTACAATTTTGGTCTTATTTATACTGACTTTTAAGGTTAGTTTCTAGAAAGGACTGTTAATGCTATTAACAAAGGCTAGCGAATATGCTCTGTTATCTCTTATAATTATTTCACAAAAAGAGTCTCCACAAGATGTAGATTCACTATCTAGGGGCTTAGGAATTTCAAAAAGCTTTTTAGCTAAAATTCTACAATCACTTGCAAAAGAGGGCATATTGAAGTCCTATAAAGGTGCTCATGGCGGATTTATGCTTGCAAAAGATCCAAGTGAGTTTAGCTTAAAACAGATAGTTGCTTGTGCTGAAAAAAAGCCTACTATGGTTTTAGAGTGTACTAGTGAATTTGGTTGCTGTCCAAATAATAGAGCTGATTTTTGCAAAATATTACCTTTTTTAAATAAGCTTCAATCTAAAATTGATGATTTTTTAGATAATATGACACTTAAAGATATAATTAGTTAAAATAGTGCTACATTTTAAAAGGATATCCCAAAAAGATTAAACTATTTTTAAAGGCTACTATTGGCAACAAAAAGAGGCGTATTAAGAAATATTGCACCATACTTAGAGACTATTGTAAAAGCGAAAGATTTGACAGTGGTGGTATTTATAGTTGCCATTATGGCAATTATAATTGTTCCCCTACCTAGTGGACTTCTTGATTTTTTTCTAACTATCTCTTTAGCATCATCTGTCCTGATAATACTTATAGCCCTTTACATTCCTAAACCAACAGATTTAACTACTTTTCCTACTCTTATTCTTATAATCACACTATATAGATTGTCTCTGAATATTGCAACAACTAGAATGATTTTAAGTAAGGGACATGAAGGCACGAATGCTGTTAGTGATATTATCTCTAGTTTTGGTCAATTTGTTGTTGGTGGAAATTATGTCATAGGGATAATAGTCTTTTCAATATTGGTACTTATTAATTTTATGGTAATTACAAAAGGATCAACAAGAGTTGCTGAAGTTGCTGCTAGATTTACACTAGATGCCATGCCCGGAAAGCAAATGGCAATTGATGCAGACTTAAATGCAGGACTCATCGATGAAAAAACAGCTAGAGAGAGAAGAGAGGCGATTATCCAAGAAGCAAACTTTTATGGTGCAATGGATGGTTCTAGTAAATTTGTAAAAGGTGATGCAGTTGCTGGAATTATTATAACAATCATAAATATAATTGGTGGTTTTCTGATAGGAACTTTTCAGCACGATTTGGATGTGGCTACAAGTGCTCAGACATACACTATTTTAACGATAGGCGATGGATTGGTTTCTCAACTTCCTGCACTCATTAGCTCAACTGCAACAGGCATAATCATAACTAGAGCTTCTAAAAGTGATGATGGTAAAAATTTTAACCAAAGTGCAGTTGATCAGCTATTTGGTGAGTACAAAACTCTCCTTATAGTTGGTTTTATACTGATTATGTTTGCACTTGTTCCTGGTCTTCCAACACTCTCTTTAGGTTTTGTAGGCATAATTTTCTTGGGACTTGGATATCTTATGAAAGTAACCCATGATGGTACCTTTTCATTAGAAGAGTTTTTTGCACAAAATGTCATACAAAAAGAGCCAAAAACTGGTCAAAAAGTTTCACAAGCGATTAAAGATAACAAAGAGGCTCAACAAAAACCTAGAAAATCTCCTGAAGAGGAGAGAAAAGAAGAAGAAAATGCTCTAAATGATATCTTAAAACTCGAAATTTTAGAGTTAGATTTAGGTTATCAGCTCATAAAATTAGCCGATCCTGCACAAGGAGGCGATTTGCTAGATAGAATTAAAAGCATGAGAAGAAAAATTGCTCAAGACTTTGGCTATCTAATTCCTCAAGTAAGAATCAGAGATAATCTACACCTACAGCCAATGCAGTATCAATTACTGCTAAAGGGCATACCTATTGGTGAGGGTGAGATATATCCAGATAAATTTTTAGCTATGGATAGTGGTTTAGTTTCAGATGAAATTGAGGGCATACCTACAAAAGAGCCAGCTTTTGGACTAGATGCATTGTGGATCGAGCCAGATAAAAAGGAGGATGCAATTATAAAAGGCTATACCACGGTTGATCCTGCAACTGTAATCTCCACGCATATGAGTGAACTTATAAAGAAACACTCTGAAGAGCTTTTAACCAGACAAGAAGTTCAAAGCTTAGTCGATAAACTAAAAGATACTTACCCTGTAATAGTAGAAGATTGTCTCAAGGTGGCCTCAATAGGATTGATTCAAAAAGTATTAAAAGCTCTTCTTCATGAAAAGATACCAATCAAAGATCTACTAACCATTTTAGAAACTATAAGTGATGTAGCTGAAATTACAAGAAATGTTGATATAATAGTAGAACAAGTAAGAGCAAAACTTGCAAGAATGATAACTAAACTATATGTTGATGATGATGGAGTTTTAAAACTTTTAACATTTAATGCTCAAACAGAACAAAAGCTTTTAGATTCTCTAAGGGATAAAGATGGAGTTAGAGAATTGCTTTTAAACATAGGTCAAATAAATACCTTAGTTCAAAAGGTTAGTGATGAAGCAACAAAAGTTTTACAAAGAGGCATTTCACCTGTTGTTATCATAGTTGATCCTCTGCTTAGAAAATCACTTCACGATATATTTGAAAAGTTTGGCTTAGAAGTTGTTGTGTTGAGTCATGCGGAGATTGACTCTAGTGCTAAGTTTGAAGTTATAAGCTCAATTGAAATAGAAGGAATATAAAAATGGATTATAAAATTTACCACCTAAGTCATACTGATTTGGATGGTTATGGATGTCAAATGATTACAAATCACTACTTTAAAAATATTGAGTTTTTTAACTCAAACTATGGAAAAGAGATAAATGAGAGAATTACTCAAATAATAAATGCCATAGCAAATAGTGAGATAAAACACAATCTAATCCTCATTACAGATTTAAATCTTACAGTAGATCAAGCCAAAGAGCTAGAATCAAAAGTCAAAATAAATCAAAAAGATGTCAAACTCCTGCTTTTGGATCATCATAAAAGCGGGCAAGATTGCGCAAGTGAGTTTAATTGGTACTTTCTAGATGATAGTCGTTGCGCCACAAAGATAACATATGATTTTTTCAGCTCCATCATGGGAGCAAATGAAAAACTAAATAAATTAACAAATGTAATAAATGCTGTTGATATATGGCTGGAAAATGATAAAGAGTTTGAGTTGGGTAAAGTGTGTTTAGGGTTAATTAGTGGAGCAAAAGAGATAAACCGTATAATGTTTCCTAAGGAGAATGCAGAGTATATGTTCTCTCTTCTTAAAAAAATCCAACTCTACTTTAACAAGAAAAACCCTCACATAGCACTTGATGAAGCAGTGCACTCAATTAAAAAAAGCTTTTTCAGAACAGACAAAGACGATACCTTAAGCAATCTTGTCTCTTCATATAATGTTGATCTGTTAACAAAAAATAAAAAACTTATGAATATAGATTATGATGAATTTAGAGGAATTCTAACTTATAATATAGGTAATGTATCTATAATTGGTAATGATTTTTTAAAATCAAACCCAGATTATGATTTTTTTATGGATATAACCTCAAGGCGAACCATTAGCTTAAGAGCAAATGGAAAGGTTGATGTAAGCAAAATGGCGGCAAGAATAGGAAATGGAGGGGGACATCCAAATGCAAGTGGAGGTTTGCTAAACAGCTTCAAAGATAGTTTTGTTTATGAAAACATAAAAAAGCAGGTTGAAGATATAATTTTAACCAAAGGAATCAACAAGGAGAATCAAAATGGAAAATAGTAGTTTGAAAGATGAATTAGAAAATGCTGAAGTCGAACTAGAAGAGATGGCTTACCAACTAGCCGATATGCTTGGCGCCGCACTTTACTTTGCGGGAGTTAAAAAGGAAAATATACCAAAGGCTGTAGATGCGTACTTAGAAAATTTAGATAAAATTTTCGAAGATGATGAAGATACTGCTAATATGGGATTAGATGAAGTTATTGAAGTAATAAAATCATTGAAAAAAACACATAAACATCTATTTATAAATGTATAAACTAGCTTTTTTTGTTCCTATTGAAGACAAAGAGAGAGTCAAACAAGCTCTCTTCAATCTAGGAGTTGGGAAGTATGAAAATTATGATTGTTGTTGCTGGGAAGTAGAAGGTACTGGGCAATTTAGACCAATAAATGAAGCAAACCCTCATATAGGAACTCTAAATCAAATAGAGTATGTAAAAGAGTTTAAAGTAGAAATGATATGTGATAAAACTATCATAAATGAAGCTATAAAAACTCTAAAAAAAACGCATCCATATGAGGAAGTTGCATATGAGGTTATAAAGTTAGAATCGATAATATAGAATTTGAAGATCTAAATAAATGGTGTCAAGAGGGAGACTTGAACTCCCGACCTCCGGCTTATGAGACCAGCGCTCTAACCAGCTGAGCTACCTTGACACACTCGAATGAGGTCGAAATTATACCTTGTTAAAACTTATAATTTTATTAGCTTAAACAAATTTTCTAATTTTTGAATTTTTATAAATTTTTCACTATCAATATCTTTTGGTAGAGAATTACCAGAATTGATCCAAACAGTTTTTAAATTATTTTTTATTCCACCTACTATATCTGTCTCATAGGTATCTCCCACCATTATAACTTCACTACTATCAAGTTTAAATTTTTTTAATATATAATTAAAAGCAAACCTACTAGGTTTTCCTATTATTTTCACATTTTTTCCCGTAAAATTTTTAAAGATATCTATAAGTATTCCACACTCTAAATAAAAACAATCTTTTTTGGGAATTAGCTTATCTGGATTTGAAGCTATAATCTTTGTATCTTCTGTTACAATATTTATAGTCTCAGATATCTCTTTTAATGTTATGTTATCATCCATCCCAAGAACTAAAACTTCTGGGTTTATTTCTGACTTAGGCAGGACACTATAGAGCGTTTTTTTTAAATGTTCACTACCCAATACATATATATTTTTTGAAAAATTTTCTGCAACATACTCTTTTAGAAGCATGCTAGCAGTAAAGATTTTACTTTCACAAATAATCACCCCACACTTCTCAAGCCTTTTTTTGTAAAAACTTCTTTCATAATTTGAGTTATTTGTTAAAAAACAGTAATCAATTGAAGATTTATTTAAAAATTCAATAACCTTACTTCCTCCTTCTATACATTCATCATCTTTATAAAATACTCCATCTAAATCAAATATAATAAATTTTGTTTTTTCCATTATTTTATTCCTGTGTGCAAAAAAGAGTTTATAAATTGTTTTTGAAAAAGCAAAAATGCAAAAAGTAGAGGAAAGATAGACAACAAAGTAGCAGCTGACAATATTGACCACTCAACGCCAGATTCTGGTGAACTAAATATAGCCAATCCTACGGTAATTGGTCTAACTGTTTGAGAATTTGAAACAACTAATGGCCATAAAAAATTGTTCCAATGATAACTAACAGAGACTAGTCCATAAGCAATATATGTTGATTTTGAAAGTGGTATATAGATTTTCCATAATCTACATAGAAAACCACATCCCTCTATTTTTGCTGCATCATCTAGCTCTTTTGGAATAGTTTTAAATGTCTGTCTCAATAAAAATATCCCAAAAGCCGATGCCATATATGGTATGCCTATCCCTAAGATAGTATCTGTTAAATTCAAAAATGATAGTGTTTGATAATTTTTGATTATTAAAACCTCTGGCACAATCATAAGCTGAATTAAAACTACAAAAAATAAAAAATTTTTTCCCATAAAATCAAATCTAGCAAAAGCATATGCTGCTAGTGTGCAAAGTACAAATTGGGCTGATAAAATCATTGTTACCAATATGAATGTATTTAGCATATATCTTAAAAAAGGAGCTTGCTCAAATGCAATAAGAAAATTTTTAATTGTTAATGGTGCAAAAAGTGTAAAATTTGTGGCAAAACTTTCATCATGAAAAGCTGTCCAAAATGTATATAAAAGTGGCAAAGACCATAAAATTGCCAATACCCAAGCTGATATTTTTTCAAGACTTACCATGCATATCCTATCTATAGTGAATTTTTTTCTCTATTAAAGAAAATTGTAAAAATGAAATCAAAACTAAAATTATCAATAAGACTACAGTTAAAGTAGAAGCATAAGCATAATCAAAAAAAGAAAAGGCAGTCTCATAAATATAGTATAAAAGTAAGTTTGATGCATTATCGGGACCGCCCTTTGTCAATATAAAAAGATGATCAACTAATTTAAAGGAGTTTAAAACTGCATTTACAAATACAAAAAATGTTGTAGGCATCAAAAGTGGAAAAATTACTTTTTTAAAAACCATCCATTTACTAGCTCCCTCAATTTTTGCAGCTTCTATTAACTCTTTTGGCAAGGATTGAAGAGCAGCTAAGTAAAATATCATAAAAAAACCAGCCTCTTTCCAAATGGTCATAACTATGATAGATGACAAAACTGTACTAGAATTTCCAAGCCAATTATATCCCTCAAAACCAAAATAGTTTAAAATTTTATTGAATAATCCAATCTCTGGAGAGTAAAAAAATAACCACACATTGGCAACAGCAACCATAGGGAGTATAGTTGGCGTAAAATAAACCAACCTAACCAAGCCTTTACCAAATAGATTACCATTCACTAAAAGTGCCATAGCCAAAGAAATTACTATAACAAAGGGAACAGTACCAATAGAAAATAAAAAAGTATTTTCTAAAGTTTTTAAAAAAATTTCATCATTCAATAGATTTACATAGTTATCAAACCCCACAAATGTGCGGGGTTTAAATATGGTCTTATTGGAAAAAAAAGAGTCTATGAAAGTAGCAATTGCTGGATAATGTGTAAATGTTACAAGTAACACCATCGATGGTAGTAGCAAAAACCATCCATATATACTCTTTTTTATCATAACTCTATCTATATGGCTTTAAGATTCTATCTGCTTGAGATTGAGCATCTTTAAGAGCAGTTTTTGGATCTTTTTTATCTGTTAACGCTGCTTGAATTGCATCATCAAGTAGTTTTCTAACTCTACCTGATTGATAAGTTGACAATTCAGCTGTTGCATATTTTAACTGATCTCTAGCAACTTTTGCAGCAGGAAAACTTTTGACATAATTTTTTAATATATCTGTCTCATAGGCTTTAGGAGAGATACCTATATATCCAGTTTGCTTTGACCACTTAGCAGAAGTTTCTGGACTTGTCATAAATTTTATAAACTTTAGTGCAGCCTCTCTCTCTTTTTTAGTAGTATTTTTAAATATATAAAAATTTCCACCACCTGTTGGAGTTCCTCTCATCTTTTTAGCAGGAAGCATTGCAACTCCAAAATCAAACTTAGCATTTTTCTTAACTGTAGTTAAATTTCCAGTTGAGTGCCACATTATTGCAGTCTTGCCCTCTAAGAAATTTTTTCTCAAAGTTCCCCACTCTATAGTGCCTTTTGGCATTATTCCATACTTTTGTGATAAATTTCTCCAAAACTCAAGTGCCCCTATCACTCCTTTGTTATCAAAGTATGTCTTTTTACCACTTCTATCCATCAAAATTTCACCATTTTGCTTAGCAAGAGCACCAAACATCCAATAGGGATAACCAGTAGAAGGAATCATTAATCCCCACTGCTTTTCATTTGTAAGTTTTTTTCCCATACTAACCAACTCATCCCAGTTTTTTGGTGGATTTTGTGGATCTAAACCAGCTTTTCTAAAAGCATCTTTATTATAATACATTATGATTGTTGAGCGCTGAAATGGAACACTCCAAGTTTTTCCCAAAGTTTTAGAGTTTTCCATCAATGCTGGATAAAATGAATCTAGCCACTCCCTATCCTCTTTAGATTTAACAATATCACTAAAAGGCACTATTACATCTTGCTCTATTAAATCATACAAATCAATTGAAAACATAACTGCTAATTGTACAGGTTTTTTAGCTTTTATAGCTGATAACGCTTTGATCCTTGCATCATTATAGTTACCTGCATATATTGCATTTACCTTGATATCTTTATTTTTTTTCTCAAAATCTGCAACTAGACTATCTACGATTTTTGTCAATGGACCACCAACAGCAACAGGATAATACATAGTCAGCTCTGTCTTTTGTGCTGCTGCAACTAAAGATGTACTTAAACACAATGAGGCTAAACAGCCATAAGCCAACAACTTAATCTTTTTTAACATAATTTTCCCCTTACATAATTATTTTAGTATTTTTATCAAATAGCTTTATTTTTTTCGTTTCCCAACTAACACCAACCTCCGATCCAACCTTAATGTTATCTACAGTTTTTACCTTTATCAAAAAAGGATCTTTGTGAGATAACATTTGAAGATCAATTCCCAAGATTGTATCACAACCGTGATAATCACTAAAAAGGACAGTTCCTTTTAAGCTAGATTTACTATCTAAAAAAAGATCTTCAGGTCGAATACCAACATATGTTACCCTATCTAAGTAATCATTAGAGATGACAATACCAACTTTTTTTAATAACCCCTCTATATCCTCCTTATTTTCAAATTTGATTATATTCATAGGTGGAATTCCTATGAATCTTCCAACAAAAGTTGAAGTTACATTTTCATATAAATCTTTAGGTTTTCCCTCTTGTTCTATCTTTCCATTGTTTAAAAGTATAATCTTATCTGCCATACTCATAGCTTCTACTTGGTCGTGAGTTACATAAAGAACACTAAGTTTCAATCTTTTTTGAAGCTCTTTGATCTCAATTCTCATCTCTTGCCTCAATTTGGCATCAAGATTTGAAAGAGGCTCATCCATTAGACAAATTTTATGTTCCGATACAAAAGATCTAGCTAAAGCAACTCTTTGTTTTTGCCCTCCTGAGAGTTGAGAAGGTTTTTTATCTAAAAGTGTATTTAATCCTAGTAAATTTGCCACATAATGCAACTTTTCTTCTATTTGCTTATCATTAGTTTTTCTAATTTTTAACCCAAAAACAATGTTTTCTTCAACACTCATATGAGGAAATAGTGCATATGATTGAAAAACCATAGATATCTCTCTCTTGGATGGCTCTAAGCTTATCACACTCTTTCCATCTATAAGAATATCTCCATCTGTAGGATTTTCAAGACCAGCTATCATTCTTAGTATGGTTGTCTTACCACATCCTGATGGACCAAGCAAAACTGTAAATGTATTTTTTTCTATACTGAAAGATATATTATCTACAGCCACCTTGTCATCAAAAATTTTTTTTAATTTTTTTACCTCTATCATACTACTCATAAGAATTTCTCTTGGGATAAACTACAGATACTAAACTATCTCTAAATAGTTCAACTATCTCTTTAGGAGGAATTTTATCTGTTACAAAATAATCAACTTCAGTAATGTTCCCACCCTTTACAAAGGCTTTACGACTAAATTTTGAATTATCTGCTACTAAAATGGTTTTTCTACTCGATTTTTTTATAGTCTCTCTAACCAAAAGCTCATCCTCGCTAAAATCTAAAAGAGTACCATCTTTTTGTATGGCACCAACTCCAAAAATTCCAAAATCAACTCTAAATGAACTAAAAAAACTCTCTACATCTCTATTGAATATATCTTTATGTTTATTTCTTATTTTTCCACCCAAAATTGTAATCTCAAAAGTTTCATTTTGACAACAACTAAGTGCAACATGCAGATTGTTTGTAAAAATTTTTAAATTTTTATGATCTCTTAACTCTGTAGCTACTATCTCTGGTGTTGTCCCTATGGAGAAAAAAAGTGAAGAGTTATCTGGAATCTGTTTGGCTACAAGTTTTGCAATCTCTTTTTTTTCTTCATAGTGAATAACTTTTCTAGAGTCATAAGATATATTTTCTCTGCTTACAGGCATCTGGGCACCACCATAAACTCTTTTTACTAGTCCCTCCTGTGCCAATTTATTTATATCTTTTCTTACTATTTGCATACTTACACAAAACTGCTTACTTAATTTTTCAACTGAAACATAGCCCTTCTCTCTAATAGTTTCTAAAATGTAAGCTCGTCTCTCTTTTGGTTTCATTTGAATCCTTAATATATTTCGATTGAAACTTTGAAATTGTATCAACTGAGAGTTACATTTTGATTACAAGTAAAAAAGGAGGGGTTGTGTAAGAAGTTTACTAAACTTTAACTAGGTTTTCCAAGATAAAATCCTTGAGCATATTTTATGTTTAGCTCGCTTATTTTATCTAAAACCTCTTTGTTGTGGACAAATTCTGCAACTACCTCTAGTTCTAAATTGTAGGCTAAAAAAGTAATAGCTTCTACTACCTTATGTGAAATTTCTAGTTCATGTATATTTTTAATCAATCCACCATCTATTTTCAAGATGTCTATGGGAAGAGTTTTAAAAATTGCAAAGTTTGAATAACCGCTTCCAAAATCATCAAGTGCTATTTTGACTCCATACTCTTTTATCGTTTTTAATCTATCATATAGTATCTCACTGTCTAGAAGTTCATACTCTAAAAGCTCTAAAGTTAAAAAATTTGCCAAATTTTTATGCATTTTAATTTCATTATAAATTGTTTCATAAATTGCATTATCAACTATGTCAGAGAGATTTAGATTCATACTTACTGATGTATTAGACTCTTTTATCTTCTCAAAAACTATAGAGAGAAGTTTTTTTGTCATATCTCTATATATATTTGTATTTTCTATAGTATCTATAAAACTATTTGGATAAATTATTTTTCCATCTTTGTCAATAAGCCTAATTAGTGCTTCAAATTTTACTACCTTTTTACTATCTACCTCTACAATTGGCTGATATTGGCACAAAATTCTATTTTCATCTATGGCAGATTTGATTTGAGAGATCGATAGTCTATTGGTTGAGTTTGAAATTTGTTCTTTATATACAACTCTATTTCTACCAGAGTGTTTTGCTATATAGAGCCTCTCATCAGCCTTTTTTATAACCTCCTGTATATCTCTGTATGTATAGATATCTGTTACTAATCCAATTGATATGGTAGATTTTATATCTTCTCCATCGAACTTAAAATCATACTCTTCTATCTTTTTTCTTATCCTCTCTAAAACCTCTTTTGCTTTTGATTGTTTATTTTTATCTCTATGCAAAAATAGTAAAAACTCTTCACCACCAAATCTAATCAAAACATCTTTTTGACGCAAACTACTCTTTACAATTTTTACAAAACCTTGAAGTATATAATCTCCAGCTTTGTGACCATAATTATCATTTACCTTTTTGAAATGATCCAAATCTATCATTGCAACATCATAGCTGTAGTAGTTAATCTTTTTAACAAACTCTCTCAAAAAGACTCTGTTGTAAGCCCCAGTTAGTGGATCGGTAACACTCTCTTTTTTCGTTCTTAACTGCAAAATAATTTGATATAAAATTACACTAAAAAGAAATATTGCTGCGATAAATATATAGAAAAATAGATTTTTAAGTGGCTCTAAAGTTTTTGACAGATATCCAAGCAGAGTAGTCGAAAAATCCATAGCTACAACTCCAACTACTCTATTGTTTTGAATGTAGGGTTTAAGTGTTGTAACCCATAATCCTGAAAAATTATTTTGAAAGATCACAGTTGGTTTTTTTGTATCATAAACCTTATCCCATTCCTCTTTGTTTACATCAAATTTCTCATCAAATAAACCTTTGTCATCTTTGCTACCATCTAGCAAATACCGATACTTACCCTCTTTGTCTCTATAGAGCATATATACATACTTAAAAGATGGATTTATCAAGATCTCCATTCGTTTCTCAAGCTCTTTTCTTAATTTTTCATTATTTTTAAGAACGCTATAGAGATCACCCTTGACCTCATTATCTATCATCTCTATAATATTATCAATGAAATATGATGTATTTTTAAAAATAACTTGTTTAATGTTATCTTTTACTTGTTGTTCATATTTTCCAATATTTAAGTAGAAGTAGGTTATAAATAACAAAAGAATAGATATAAAGCCAATATATATTAAATTAAATTTTCTCATTGAAAATTCAGTCGATATTTTCTATATATTTTTTCAATTTTTTGGGTAGACTTACACCACTCTCTTTTAGTTTCTTATTTATAAAAACAAGGTTTGGTCTACCTTTTTGCCAGTAAAATCCACCTATGGCCTCTCCTTTTACTCTTTGAAAAACCAAGTAACCATTAGCAAAGATTTTCTTGCTATCGTCAATCTTATGAATATCTTCTCCTTTAAATAACATTAATATATCTGCTTTAGAGCTATTAGAAACAACCTTAACACCATTTATGGATTTAAATAGTTCCACCTTTGAAGGCTCATCAACCCAAATACATATGGTTTGTTTTGCAGGAAAAAGAGCATTTAATATAGTCTCATATATCCTTTTTTCAACATTTGATTGATTAGCAAACACAGAAGCTAAAAACAAAAAGATTAAAAGTACTTTTTTCAAAACAGATACTCCACATTTAACCAAAACTTTCTATCAAAAACAGACACAGGAAAATCTAAACCATTGTATGCTTGTTTATAGCCTTTATTTAGTATATTTTCACCTTTTAATCCAACCAATAAATCTTCATTGATGTGGTACCTAACACTAGTTGTCAAATCATATGAAGATTTTACCTTTACACCATAATTTGTATATGGTGCTCTATACTCTAGCATATTGAAAAAATCAAACTTTTTATATCTATTAAAAGCGATTAAATGTCCACCGTATGGGGATGAAAACTCAAGAGAATCATCCCTTTTTCCATAATAAGCGTCTATTGAAAATTTATTGTATAAGTTTAATTTATAGGTATATGAAGCTTCATATTGAGTATAAGATTTCTTTTTTCCATTGAAAAACCCCTTTTGTGGATCATAGCCTATAGGGTTTCTTAACTCTATATAGGATGTTCTGATATTAAAAATATGCTCATTGGTTTTATATCTAAGCCCAATTGAGTAGAGTGTTGGTTGTGCAAACTTTAAAGAGTAATTAGTTTTAAATGGTACATTTGTCTCATCACTATAAAGAGCAATAAGTGGTGAAGCGTAGTATGTTCTTGTATAGAAAGCCTTTAGTTGAAAATTTTTTATATTTTTGATAGTCCCAAATCTAAGTATATATTCATTTTTGTCTTCCACTTTGCTATTATATCTATAAAAATCTCCCTTTATTGAGGCTAAAAGCATAGTAGTTGGATCTATGCTGTACTTGTTTTCTGCATATAGTGAGTAGAGATTATAGTATGTTGAAAAATCTATACTTTTTAGATCAAAACTCCCCTCAACATCAGCTTTTTTATGCTTTATAAAACCTCCAAGAAAGAGTGAGTTCTTATCTGTTTTGAATGTTTTATCCACTATGAGTGATAAGATTTTGTCTTTTGAATTTAGTTTATAACTACCTACAAAACCAAAACCACCTGCATATATACCACTACCATCTTGCATATATCCATTTGAGGTTGAAAAATCAAAAGCAGCTTGAATTCTCAACCCACTCTCTAGCTTGTTTGTTATATGCAGGTAGCTATATTTTGTGTCGGCGTTGGCATTTTCTGGTGTTGCACTTTTTCCTAACCCTAAAAAAGCATCAGAGTCACTTCTAAAATGTCCAACTTCAAATGACCAGTTCTTGTAATTTAAATTTGTATAAAAATTTCTATTTGAGCTATCACTCTTTAGTGCATATCCTTTGTTATAGTATGTATCTCTATTTACTCCATTTATGTTACCAAAAATAAATATATCTATATCTTCAGATATATTTTGTGCAAAATAGGAGCTAATATAAGAACTTCCATAATTGTCTATACTAACTCTTAGCTTTTTTCCCTCATCTCTTCTTGCATCTTTAGTATAGAGTTTTATTATAACTGTTGAAGGCTCATTTCCAAACTCTACTGAAGAGCTACTTCTATATACCTCAATGTGATCAATTGCATCTAAGGTAATGCTATTGCAAATCATTGAACCACTTTTGTATATAGTTGCTGTTATATCATGATCATTTACAAAGATTCGTATCCCTGAGCTAGGCACTTGCATTTGAGATGGCTTTATAAAAAGAGTAGAGTTGATGTTTGAGCGAGACAAAAATGGAACTGTAAAAAACTTTAAGACATCTGCCAAAGTTCTAGCTTGCATCTTTTCTAAATCATCTCTCGTAAAAACATCTACAAAACCGGCTGATTCACTTTTGGTTATATTTGAATAGTCTGAGGCTATTTTATATCTCTCTAAAAGAGTATCGATATCTCCTAAACTACTATCCATACTCTCTGCTCTAAGCAACATACCAAGAGAAAGCAAACTAAAAAAAATTTTTCTCATCACAATCCTCAACTGATTTTATAACTAAATATTCTTATATTATACCTATGTTTTACTTTATTTATAATAAATTTTTCTTTTAAATAATCACTCTACTACAGCCAAATCCAAAAAACTTTTAAAAATTACTTAAGGGCGCTTCTAATCCTTAATACAGAGGGATGTTACCTTTACTACATGGCTAAATTCATAGAAAATATTGGAAGAAGCATAGCAGTTACAATTACTCCTATGATAGCTCCTACAAAGAGAATCAAGATTGGCTCTAGGAGCGAGAGCATGGTGTTAATTTTGTCATTATTTTCTTCTGCATATAGCTCTGAGAGATTTTGTAAAATCTCTCTCATTTGACTTGTCTCTTCACCTAGACTTATGGCTTGTATGAAAGACTTATCTATGAGCTTTGTATGTTTTGCAAGGGCATTGGAGAGTTTTTTTCCCTTTACTAAGTCCTCTGATGCCTCTTGAAAAATCTTTGCTATGAGGCTGTTTTTGATTGTATTTGATGAGAGTTTTACAGCTTGGACAAATGTAACACCTGAGTTTATGAGGATTGAGATGATGTAGGAAAACTTTGCCAACTCTGAAGTTTGTATAATCTTGCCAAAAATTGGCAACTTTAAAATAAAGCTATCTATGATGTATTTAAAGCTTGACAAACTTCTATACATGTAAGAAAACAGCAAAATAACTGCTCCTATACTAAGCAAGATGGTTACCCAGTTGCTATTTACATAATCACCAAGTGCTATAACAAGCTTTGTAATCTTAGGTAACTCTTGACCTAGCTGATCAAACATTGAAGTTATCTTTGGCACAACAACGCTCAGCATAAAGCCAACCATAAAAAATGAGATTATCACTATAAATAACGGGTATGCCATAGCACTGCTTATTTTATTTTTTATGAGTTCTTGGTTTTTTAAAAAGTTTGCCATCTCTCTTAAGACTATGTCCAAAGTTCCCGACTCTTCTGCAACTTTTATGGATTGTTTGTAAAATGCAGGAAGCACAAAGACCTTTTGATACTCAAGTGCATTGTAAAAACTCTTTCCCTCAGAGAGCGAACTCTCTATGGAGTTAAAAAATGTAAGCAACTTTTTATCATCCAAGTGTTGCTGTTTTTCTAGTTTTATAGCATATACTATAGAAGAGACTCCCGAGCGAAGATAGATAGATAGGTTTCTGCTTATGCTTGAGAGGAGCTTTGGCGGTAACTCTTTTGCAAAAAAGTTTCTCTTAAAACTCTGCTTTTGTTCCACTAGTGAGCTATAGATTATACCCTCACTTTTTAGCTTTGATTTTGCATCTGCTAGACTTAGAGCTTCTAGTGTTGCCTTTACCCTTTTGCCATCTTTGTTTATGCCTTTGTATCTATAGAGCATTAGTCATTCAGTCCTACTCTTAGTGCTTCACTCATGCTAGTTGTTCCATCTTTTACCAATTTCCAAATTTTTTCCGAAAGAAGGGTTAAACCTTTTTTTTGCATAGCCTCTCTAATCTCAAAATCTTTCAAGCCGTCTTTTAGCATATTTTTTACATCTTCATCCATCAAAAAAAGCTCTCCAACTGCTACCCTTCCGGCATAGCCAGTGTAACTGCACTCCTTGCATCCATTTTGCACAAAGTACTCACCCTCTTTTTTCTTGCATTTTGGACAAAGTTTTCTCACCAACCTTTGAGACAACACACCAAGCAGACTTGAGCTTATTAAAAACTCCTCTATACCCATATCTATAAGTCTTGTAATTGCTGCTGTTGTGTTATTTGTGTGAAGCGTCGAGAGTAAAAGGTGACCCGTAAGAGCAGCTTGGATAGCAATCTTTGCTGTTTCATTATCTCTAATCTCTCCTACCATTATAACATCCGGATCCTGCCTCAGTATGGATCGAAGTCCCGCTGAAAAGGTTAAGCCTGTTTTTGTATTGACCTGGATTTGATTTATACTACTTGTTTTGTACTCTACAGGGTCCTCTATGGTTATGATGTTTTTCTCAGGACTTGATATGGTTTTTAAAAATGAGTGTAGAGTTGTTGACTTACCACTTCCTGTTGGTCCAGTTACCAAAATCATACCATAAGAGTGAGTCAGCAATTTTTTAAAATCTTGAGTTAATTTTTCATCAAAGCCTAACTCTTCTAAAGAGGGTATATTTGAAGAGTCCATCAAGATTCTCATAACAACTCTCTCTCCATTGTAAGTTGGTAGCACCGAAACTCTTATATCCAAACTTTTTTTAGCAATTTTTACTATAGTTCTTCCATCTTGCGGAACTCTTTTTTCGGATATATCCAAACTAGATATAACCTTGATACGATTTATAATAAGATTTACTATATGCTTATCTAGCTCGGTATGATTTATAAGCACCCCATCAATCCTAAATCTAACTATACCTCTGTTTTCGTGAGTTTCTATGTGTATATCTGAAGCATTTTTCTTAATGGCTTGATAAAAGAGTGAGTTTACAAACTTGATAATCGGAGCCGACTCTTCACTTGTGAGTATGTCTGAGCTAGTTTTTAAAAACTCAGATAGAAGCATATCATCTTCTAAAAACTCCTCCTTGCCATCATCTTTAAATGTGTCATCAAACTCAAAGCTCTTTCTCTCCTCTAGATGCCTATGATAGAGCTTCTCATAGGACTCCTCATCTAAAAAAGCCAATTTTGCATTTAAATCAATCTTAGATAGACAGTTTAACCCTTCTGCTAAAAATTTTTTATCTAAAATCGCATAATTTTGACCATTAATAAAAGTTAACAGTAAATGATTTTTTACCAAAATATCTATATTTAGATCAGAGTTTTGTAAAGGAAATAAATCTAAATTTTTTAACTCTTCAATCCTATCAATTTGCATTTTTTTCTCTTTCTAACTGTTTTACAAACTCATTTTCTAGTTCATTTAATTTAACTAAAGTTTGTTTTAATGAACTCAAAGTGGAGTTTTTAGAAATTATATATGGTGTTAAAATTATAACTAAACTTTTTTTATTTTTATTATCATCATTGTATTGAAAAAGCTTTCCAAAAATTGGAATATCTCCAAGTATAGGAACCTGTGAATCATTATTTTTTGTTATCTCCTGAGTTAAGCCACCTATAATGATACTCTCACCATTTTTAACTATTGCAGTTGTAGATATATCTCTTTTAGTAGTAATAGGCAATCCAATTTTTAATGTTTCTTTAACTCCTTCTATAGTAACCCTAACATCTAAAAAAACTCGTCTATCACTTGAAATTCTAGGTTTTACCTTGAGTGTCAGACCTATATCTTCTCTTGTATAATTGTTTTTTTCAACAGTTGTTACATCTGTTGCTGTATTTCCTTGAGTTATTATTGACTGTGTTTCACCTACATATATGGATGATTCCACATTATTTACACAAAGAAGTGATGGTTCCGAAAGAGTATTTGCAGCCTCATTTGTTTCTAATAGTGATATAGTAGCACCCAAAGCTATTGCCTGCTTTACATCAGGCACACTTAAACCCAACCCATTTAAATCTATAGCAACTGGCGGCGAACCTAACTCTCCACTTAAAGTAAACAGTCCTGAAGAATTTGACACCCCTCCGGCAATTCCATATTTTGCACCTATTTTACTTGCTTTTTCATTATTTATTTCAACTATTTTTGCACTGACAAACACTTGCTCCCTTGGTGCATCTAAAGCTTCAATTAATTTATTTATCTCCTTTATCTCTTCATTAGAAGCATAGACCATTAAAATATTTGTCTCTTTATCAGCTGTAAATGTTGGTTTTTTTGATAAAGTTGTAGGTGTTTTTACTTTTTTAAGTTTTTTTTCTAATGGCTTTTTAGAGATAATGGAGTCTAAAGTTTTTGCTAAAACTACTGCATCAGAATTATTTAGATGTATTATGTGTAGATATCTTTGAGAAACTTCATCCTTTTTATCTAATTTTTTCACATAACTTTTTAGTTTTTTTATTATTTCTTTTTGTGAAATTATTATAAGAGTATTTGTTGCCTCATCAGAAAATATATTGACTTTTTGACTAGGAACTTTTTGGTCATATAAACTATTTGCTATATTTTTTACTTTTGGTAGAACCATTTTAACTTTTGAGTTTTGTAATTCTATGAACTCTATTTGCATATTTTTTTGCGAATCAAGCTTTTTTAATAATCTTTTTATGCTTATTAAATTTTTTGGAAAATCGGTAATTATTAAACTGTTTGTCTCTTTAGATATTGCTATTTTGCCAAATTTACTCATTAAAAAATTTATCTGTGCAACCATTTTTGTTGCTGTTAAATTTTTTATACCTATTATATCTGTTTGAACTTGGTTTAACTTTGTGAGCCCTCTAAATGGAGGAGCCTCTCTTGAAGCATTGCTGCTTCTTATAACCTTCAAATAGCCACTACCGCTATCTACAATCGTATAGCCTTTATTTTTCAAAACACTTATAAGTAGGTCATAGATTTGATTTTTATTGATTGGCTTAACAGATATGAAATTTACCTTGCCAGGGATTGATGCATTTAGCAGTATGTTTTTATTACTAATTTTAGATACCATCTTGACAAACTCATCTATCTTTAAATCTTTAAAACTTATCTCAATTTTTTCACTGTTAGCAAATGTTAAGCTTGCAACCAAAAGTAAAATACTAATTAATCTCATAAATAATCTCCTTAAATTCATTCCCTCTTTTTAATCCAATCGTAAGTGATGTAGTCTCATTTAGTTTTGTATAGTATGGTAGTAAATCCATTGCACTCTTTAGAGCATTGCCATTTATAGAGTAGATTATATCTCCCTTTTTGAGTCCCAGTTTTGCAAAAAAAGCGCCTCTTCTTACATAGCTAAGTTTTATTCCTTGAAACTTTCCACCCTCTTTAAACTCATAAAATCTTATATCACTTAGTGCTTTTTTTGGATTTTGTTCATATATCTTGAAGTTATCTCTTGAAACCTCTATGAAGTTTTGTTCGCCAGCCCTATAAGATGGTGCGATCTTAGCTTGAGTGGGTGATTTTTTTAAACTTTTTTTGTCTAAAACAAGTAAAATATGTTCACCATCTTTACTAAATAATGCACTATCTCTTGTAACCTTTATAAGCTTAGCACCCTTATAGGTTGCATTTAAGTCTAAAAAGACCGTTTTTCTAGCATCGCTCACAACTATAAACTCTTTTCCTTTAGATACATAGCACCCTTTTAGCTCAATTCCTATAAATTTTTCAGTCTTTTTTGTTGGAATTTGTACTTTTTGAATAGTTTTTGTTGTAAAAAAGTTTGGAAACTTATATAAAACTCTCTTTTGCTCACTATCTACTTCAAAATCTCCAACTCCATCATCCAAAAACAGAATCACCAAAGATACCGCCACTTTTGCAACTAAGATTGGTACAGCTATCCACCAGATGAAACTTATAAATCTCTTGCTAGTAAGTAAATTCATACCTCATCCCATCTTTAGTTTTTTTAAAGTAGCTTCTAAAAAACGCTCCATTTAGATTTGATTTTGGAAAAGTAACAAAACCTTCTCTTTTATCCAAAGAAATTTCACCAAAAAAATCACCATATTGACTCAAACCTCCAAATAAAACTTTTAGTGGCTTCTTTATGGAGTGTTTTACATGTATATTGTCTATTTTGAAACTTTTTAAAATAATCAAATCTTTAATGTCTATCTTGTTATATAGGATAAAAAGTGCCATATTAACCTCTTTGGCACTAACTTCTATACCATTTTTCTTAAGCTCTTTTACTCCATAATTCCAAACAAAATCCTTTGGAAATAGAAGTACAAACCAGATAGCTACCAAGATAAAAAATAAAAATGCCTTTTTCATCTCTTCACCTCAAGGAAGACTGAAACCAAACCTTTATCTTTTTTAACTTCTAACTTCTCAACTATCAAATTAGAACTTAACACAGTAGCCATAAATCTATCTAAATCTCTTTTTTTCAAAGAGCCTAGTTTCATAATGTACTTACCATTTATTAACTCTAGACTATCTACTTTAAATCTTCTTTTTATGCTATCTATGGTCTGTTTAGTTTTAGTTTTATCATCCCACTTTTTTTGCAATAAGATTAAATTTTTTGCATCTGTTTTATAGTTTATAAAACTCTCATAATCCTCTTTAAAATTTTTTTCACTTACAAATTTATAACCCAAAAGCAAGATAAAAATTACAAAAAGAGCTATGAGAGTTTTAACTTTTAAGCTATTTTTCATAACTTACCTTTATATCCAAACTACTTTTAGGTAGTTTTTTAATATACTCATCAAACTCTTTTTCCCTTTTTTTTGAAGCAAGTTTTAAGCTAAGCTCCACTCTATTTTTATCAAATACCAAATTATTAAAACTCTCTTTTTTTCCCAATTTAAATCTTCCTATATAATCAACACTTTTTCTAAAATCCATCTGCCTTTTGTCTATCTTTTTTAATTCACTCTCTATACTTTTTAGTTGAAAAGATGTCTGTGGAAGATTGTACTTTCTTATAAATTTCTCTTTTTTACTACTTAAACTTCTACTTTTTTTTATATTACTTACAATGTCTAAAGCCAATAGCAAATTTAGTAAAATCAAAATGGTTATAGAAAGACCAGTAAGTTTTGAATCAACCTTGAAATCTTTAAATCTATTTAAAAATACATAATTACTAGAGAGACTCTTCTTTTTAAAATAATCCTCTACACTTTTAGATGCATCAAGCAAGGATAAAGGAGCTATGGTTACAACACTATCTACACAGGTTAGTCCAAAATTATCATCTATTTTTAAATCTTCTTTGCAAGAAAACTCACTCTGAGCTAGATAGATTTTGTTTACAAATTTTAAATCTATACCCAAAGACTCTAAATCACTCTTAATTCTTTGTATATCAAATGCCATTACTATAAAGTTTTTTTTAGAAACTTTTAGGACGCTATACTCATAAACTCCGCTAGGAAGCATATCTTCAAATATAGAAGGAGCCATTTTCTTAACTTCATAAGAAAAGTTTACATTTAGCTCAACCCTCTTTACCCAATAAAACTCAGGTGATAAAATAATATTTGATTTTTTTACAATTTTTTGTGAAAAACTCTTTGAGAGAAAAAAATTTTCTCTACCATTTAATTTTAAAAACAAAAACTACCTACCCTTTAAAACTATATTTGAACACTTCATACTTTTTAAATTATAATTAAAACTTATACTGTTTAATTTGCCTTCTTCTATAGAGTAACCCAAATCAACTTTTACAAAATAATCATTTTTTTTGTTGAATGAAGATAAATTATATTTTTCTAAATTTTTACTATCATTTAAGTCTTGGCACCCTGTAAATCGATTTGGATCATACCCCAACGATAAAACAATGTCATTTTCCAATCTGTCGCAATCCAAAATGTCCTTTTTAACTTCTCCAAAAAATATAATCTCATCCCAAGGGACCCTTTTAGCATTTGTATCTTTGACAATATTGGTATAATAGTTTAAAATTTGTTTAAAGTGCCTAGAATTAGTTATTTTACCATTTTTAAACTTTACATCTACTAACGAAATTTCACTCTGAGCAACTCTCTCCACATCATCTAGATCAATAGTATCCAAAATCAATGATATTAAAAAATCACTATCTAAAACATTATATCTGTTACAAATATCTATCAATAAACCAGTTAAACTTTTATCTATCTTCTTATTAACTAGTAGTGAATTTATGTTAATCTTACCATTTAGAGCAGATATCTTTACTTCTAAAAAGAGATCATTTTTTTCATCTTTTAATCCTGGTAATCCAACCAAAAAGTTACTCAAATCACCACTACTGTTTATATCTTTCACATATGAATCTAGCATCTTTTTTATATCTACAAAAAGAATTGAGTCTTGATTAAAAGAGTCTATCTGCGAAGCAAGTTCAAAACTTTTTTGATTTATAGTAAATATATAAGCAATCAAACCACTCAAAATTGTCAAAAAACCCAGTGTTATAAGTAATGCTATCCCTTTTTTCATTCAAAGATTGTACTATAAATACACTTAAGAGTACCTCTAAAAAACAATGCTAGTCACTCTTTTAAAAGTGACTAGCAAGATGGAATTATATAGATATCTCTTTAGTTCTATTTTGATTCACCAAATATTCAGGAGAATCGGTATTTTGCATATAAATCCATTTTGAAGTTATATTATCAGGAGTAAAAGTAACAAGCATAAAACCTCTATCACTAGCATTTAAATACTCTACATCATCAACTAAAAGTGTTACCGCTTGTTCAAAATTTAAAGCATCCTCATCTGTTTTAAACTTCAAATAATCTTCAAATCCAGGGGAAGTAACAGAAGGAGCTGCAAATTCTATTCCAACTTTATCACCATCTTTATCTACCAAGTTATTTTTCCAACCATTATGCGTATCTCCGGCCAAAACAATTAAGTTTTTCTCATATGCTTTTGCTGTTGCAAATATCACTTCTCTCTCATAGGCATACCCATCCCAAGCATCTAAATTATATGGCAATACTGTACTAATTCTTAATTCTTCTGCCTCAGTTAAAGTCTGACCTTGAAGTTTTTTAATTTTTATAGCTACCAACTCAGACATAATAGTATTTATTTGTGAAATTAGCACATCATACTCATCTTGAGTCTCTACATAATCTAACTTACTAATTGGAACCAATAGCTCCGAAGGAAGCATAATCTTTCCCATGAGAATCTGTTGTCCTAAAACTTGATATTTAGCAGGTGAGGATAAAAGTTTACCTTGAAGCCACTGTAATTGAGTTTCACCCAAAAGTACCTGCTTATCTGAAGTTATATCGTTTAGAAAACTAGTTGAATCAAAATTTCCTAAAGAGTCAAAGTAGTTCGCATAGCTTAACTGTTTTGTTCTTGCATTAAGCCTAGTCTCAAGCATATGCAAACTTACCAAATCTCCAAAATCAAAACTTCTGTAAATCTCTTTTTTATTTGCTATTGGACGAATTGGTAACCATTCAAAATAGGCTTGCAAAGCTGCAGCTACCCTATCATCCCAACTTCCTTCATCTGGTTGATGATTTTGAGCTCCATCCTTATATGCATCATTTGCAATCTCATGGTCATCCCATACTACGATCATAGCACAAGCGCTGTGAATTGCTTGATTTCCTGCATCAGTATGATGTAGGGCATATCTTCTTCTATAATCTTCCAAGTTTATGCATTCTTTGTTATTATTTTCAGGCAAAACTCTTCCAATACTCTCAGCATTTTCAGTAGCATATGCAGGTGTTACGCCATCATCCTCTTCCCACATACCATACTCATATATATAATCACCCAGATGCACTGCAACATCTAAATCTTCTATCTTGGAAGCCTCCATATATGCATTAAAATAACCATTTGTATAGTTTGAACAAGAAAAAACAGCCATCTTTACCTGAGAAACAGCTCCAACTGGAAGTGTTTTTGTTTTTCCAACATTAGATTTCACATCCCTCGATATGAAACGATAAAAATATTTTGTATTTGGCTCTAAATCTTGAACATCAATTTTTACAGTATAGTCTACATCTTTTGATGTGTTAACCGTACCGCTTCTTAAGATATTTTGAAATTCACTGTCTGTCGCAACTTCATAATTTACATCAATTATTTTATCATCTTCAACAAACTCCTGAGGTGTTACTCTAGTCCAAATAATTACCCTATCACTCAAAGGATCTCCACTTGCTACACCGTGCAAAAACTCTACTCTTTCACTAGGCTCACTACTATTTCCACAGCCACTAAAGGCTGTAGAAATAAATAGAGTTGATGCACTGAGTGCAGAAATTTTTAAAAACTCTCTTCTATTAATCAAATTTTTCATCATATTATCTCTCTATCCCGGTAAAACTCTTTATACAATGCTCATCAGTAGGTAATTTTTCAACCTCTTTTCCCTCAGACCACAAATTCTGTACATATCTAACAAAACTCATCGCATAATCAAGATAGGTATCTACACCCTCTCCTCTCTCTTCTTGTACAGTTGCAAAAGTTACATATCCATCTTTCCCACTCGCAATGTAGCTATTGGTCACGACAACATACATTTTATCAGGATCTATAAGTGACCACTCACCACTCTCTCTATCTTTTATTTCAAGATTACTTACTCTACTATTTGCAGGTTTTGTCTCATCGATAT
>Ga0256840_1001024_pt1 | contig 27261 bp, 26 predicted proteins | sample 355202metaG_FD_185969 | JGI IMG/M metagenome (GOLD analysis project Ga0256840, IMG submission 185969) | Hydrothermal vent microbial communities from Mid Atlantic Ridge, Atlantic Ocean - 355-202 | ecosystem: Environmental > Aquatic > Marine > Hydrothermal vents | place: Atlantic Ocean: Mid... | reverse complement strand
AGTGCTGATTCATACTCATGCCGATAGTTCATATTCACAAAAGCCGCCTCCGTGTCAAAATCGACAAAGCAGGTGTGTGACTCTTGCAACAATGCTCCCAGACGGTGTCTTCCCGAAGCTGCCATCTTTTGAAATTTTACATGTAAACTTCGATGGTAAATTCCGCACATCGGATGGATACCGCCGGCTGTTTTGGCAATGGTTGCATCATATTCATTTCGATCCTTTTCGACAAGTTTTTGAATTTCTGCAAATCCGACAAACGGTGCATCCACGCTCAATACAAAAAAACGCTCCTGCGCACTGGATTCAAACATAGCACAAAACCCTGCTGTAGGGGCATAGAGTTCCTTGGAAGCATTGTCTTCTATAATAGGAGACACAAAGGGTATCGTGGCAGGCTCTTTTGTTGAAATGCTGACCTGTTCAAAGATCTCTTTAAGACGCACATACTGGTACTGCACTAGCGTATCGTACCCGCCAAAGGGCAACAGTGCTTTATCACGTCCCATGCGCGAGCCCTTGCCGCCTGCAAATATCACACAGTGCATTGCTACCATCGCTTCTGCCTCGCTCTTTACAAATATTCGACCTTTTGCCGATACCTATTGTATTATAGCCAATAGCTTGCATCATCCTTCTTTAAGCTGTTGCAGGGTATGATATTTAATAAAAATAATTCATAAAGAAAAACAGGTGTATCTAAAAATTTTACTTTTTCTGTTGCTCACATTCACTATTAATGCCGCACAGACCCGTATTATTAATGGTTCGGACGTCAAGGACAGTAGCGATAAGTGGGCGTTTACAGTCTCTTACCGTTATGACAATGAGCATAACTGCGGCGGCACTCTTATTGCGCCTACCTGGGTGTTGAGTGCCGCGCACTGCTGGATGGATCCGCTCAGCGATCTCGATACCGTCAATGTCGGAAGCTATCTCCTTGCCAATCAGCATGCCCATGCCATTAAACGTGTGATCGTCCATCCCGATTATGATGAACGCTCCCACGATAATGACCTGCTGCTCTTTGAACTTGTCAATCCGGTAACAGATATCACTCCGGTTGTACTCGATCGTACCGCTACGCTTGCAAAAGGCGTGGAAAGCTGGGTTGCCGGATGGGGCACGACGACAGCCGGCACCGGCATAGTGTCACCGCGCTTAAAAGAGGTATGCGCGCCCATCGTCGACTTTGATGAGTGCAACGCCTCTTACGACGGTGCATTGACACAACATATGATCTGTGCCGGCTATATGCAAGGCGGCAAAGATTCATGCCAAGGCGACAGCGGCGGTCCCCTTATTAACTATGCAAATGGGCAGTGGGTACAAAGCGGGATTGTCAGCTGGGGCGACGGATGTGCACAACCGGGCTATCCCGGCATCTATACCAAAGTCCAACACTATATTGAATGGATCGAAAGCTACACCGGAGCATTGGCGCGTCCCGATCCGCTCCCTGCAACGCTTCTGACTCCCACTCCCTCACTGCTGCTGTATCTCTTAGGAAGCACGACGCTATGACCACGAAATACATGTAATTTCGGCTTGTGATCCCAACCGCATTGCCGGCCCCCAAAATCCAATGCCGCTGTTGACATAAATATGACGGTTGTCACCTAAAGCATGCAATCCTTTTACATAAGGCTGCACCAGACGTACGGCATACTCAAACGGCCAGATTTGTCCGCCATGCGTATGTCCGCTTAAGATGAGCGAGGGCGTATACCCTTCCAAATGCTGTATAAATTTGGGTTGATGTGCCAGCAACAGGGAGGGTGCATCTTTGGGAATTGCATGCATTGCCGCAGTAATATCAGGCATGTGATGATCCACACGATACCCAAAAAGGTCATACACTCCGGCAATGTAAAAATCTTCGACTTTTAGAGCACGGTTCCCAAGGAGATGAATGCCCAATGACTGCAGATGCCTCAGCGTTGCATCAATATCGTGAAAATACTCATGGTTTCCCGGCACATAGTAAGTACCGATGCGGCTCTTAAGATTACCCAGTTCATTAACGGCTGCTTCTACCACCGATATATGTGCATCGCTCAAGTCTCCCGTAATGGCTACAATATCGGGCTTGAGCGCATTGACAACACGTACACTTTGAGCCACAAACGCCTGATCAATCAGTCCGCCGATATGCATATCACTGATCTGAACAATCCTATAGCTTCGAGCGTTGAAGCGATGTTGTACCACATCAACATGCTTCACCACCGGCTCTTTAGCGCCCTCATAAATACCGCCGCCCATATAAGCGCCCCCGAGCGCCATAAATCCCATATCGCTGCTTCGCTTGAAAAAAGCACGCTTTTCTTCCTGAAACGGTGTCAATCGTTGCATCCAGCGCAAAAGTTCGTACGCCGCCGTCACCACCAGCAGTACAAACCCCGTTCCGATACTCAGCGACAAGACAAAATAGAGTGCTTTAGGAGGACTGAACGCATAACGACTGGCAATATAGCCGATCACGCAGAGCATATTCAACAGCAGCAATGCATACAACAAGCGTCGCAGCACTGTGCCGACATGCAAGTGTCGCACTACCCTTGCGTAACTCCAGTAGTGCACGGCGGCAAAAAAGAGTATCACCGCAACGGGAAAGAGTAGGTTCATCAAACAGGCACTAAAGTGTCGGTGCAGTAATCTTTCCGGCAATTGCCGAAGCCGCCGCTACGGCGGAGTTTGCCAGATAGACCTTGGAGCTTCGACTGCCCATGCGCCCGACAAAGTTACGGTTCGTGGTAGAAATAGCCACTTCATTATCGCCTAAAATACCCATATAACCCCCCAAGCAGGCACCGCACGTCGGGTTAGAAACAACCCCTCCCGCATCCACAATAATATCAATATAGCCCCGCTTGTTGGCCTCACGCAAAATCTGTTGTGTTCCGGGTGTGACAATCAGACGAACATCGTCATGCACCTTCTTGTCTTTAAGAATTTCTGCGGCAATCTTAAGGTCGGACAGACGTCCGTTGGTACAACTGCCGATAAACGCCTGATCGATCTTAATATTGTCTGCCACCGCCTCGGAGAGGGCATGACCGTTACTCGGTAAAAACGGATAGGCAATCACCGGTTCCAGTGCGGCAACATCAATCTCAAGGGTCTGAACGTATGTGGCATCGGCATCGGAGTAGCATATTTTAGGTTCACGCGCCAGCGGCTTATCTTCCAGAAAAGCTTTTGTTGTTGCATCGTAGGCGACAATACCGCTTTTTGCCCCTGCTTCAATGGCCATATTGCACATACTGAAACGGTCATCCATACTCAAATACTCCAAGGTGCTTCCGGTAAATTCCAATGTCTGGTAAAGTGCGCCGTCCACTCCGATACGGCGAATAATCTCCAAAATAATATCTTTACCCGTCGTAAACGTTCCGGGTTTGCCTGAAAGTACCACTTTAATAGACTCGGGAACTTTAAACCAGTTGCCGCCGGTTATCATGGCAAAGGCCAGATCGGTTGAACCCATACCGGTAGAAAAAGCGCCCAAGGCACCGTGGGTACAGGTATGCGAATCGGCACCGATAATGACATCACCCGGAACAATCAACCCCTTCTCAGGAAGCAGCGCATGCTCAATTCCCATATCTTTTTCATCAAAAAAGTTTTTCAATCGGTGCTTTTTAGCAAAATCACGACTTATCCGCGCCTGATTGGCCGAAGCAATGTCTTTGGCGGGAATAAAGTGATCCAGTACAATGGAAAAGCCATCGGGGTTGGCCAGCGTCGTAGCACCGCTCTCTTCAAATGCTTTAATCGAAATAGGGGTCGTAATATCATTACCGATAACCATATCAATGGGGGAACGAACAATCTCGCCGGCATACACCTTCCGTCCGACATGTTCTGAAAAGATCTTCTCCGTAATAGTCTGTCCCATTCAAAATTCCTTACATGTAAATCATTGCGCGAATTATAGCCAATTTCACTTATATTGTTGCGTACATCACACAAGTATGCGCTTTTATTGTAAAATACCCCTTACCATTTCCCAGGAGCTTCTGCGTGACTCTTTTTAAAACAACTCTGCTAATACTGCTCATGGTACTGCCGTTATCGGCCGCTCCAAACGACATCCCTCTCAAACAAAAAATTGCCGCCATGTTTGTTATAGGATTTGATGCAGATTCCATTACAAAAGCGAGCGGTATTGCCCATGACCTTCAACACTATGCTCTTGGCGGCGTCATTCTGTTCGATAGAGATTTTCACGAATCAAACCGCACCAAAAACATTCTCAATCCGTCACAGCTGCGCAGACTCACGCAACAACTTCAACGCATTGCGCCGCGAACACTGCTTATTGGTGTTGACCAAGAGGGCGGCAAGGTAGCACGGCTCAAACCCGATTACGGATTTGAAGCCACGCCCAGCGCCGCTGCTGTTGCCGCAATGACGCAACAAGATGCCAAAACATACTACGGCACCCTTGCAAAAACTCTGCACGACAGCGGTATCAACTGCAATTTTGCTCCGGTGGTTGATCTGGCACGAAACCCTAAGAACAAAGTAATCTATGCACTTGAGCGCTCATTTGGCAAAGATCCCGATACCGTTGTTCGTTATGCCGGTATTCTCATTGACGCACAAAAAAAAGCCGGAGTCATCAGTGTACTCAAACACTTTCCCGGCCACGGCTCTTCACTGGGCGACTCACATAAAGGCTTTGTCGATGTGACGCAGACATGGCACCCCATAGAGCTTGAACCCTATAAAAAACTCATTCAATCCGGTAACGTCGATATGATTATGACGGCACATGTCTACAACGCCGCACTCGATACACAGTACCCTGCAACACTCTCATATAAAACCAATACGCAACTGCTTCGCCATCAACTGCACTACGACGGCGTTATTATCAGTGACGATCTTCAGATGAGCGCCATCACCAAGCACTATTCGCTCAAAGAGACCCTGACCCTTGCCATTAACGCCGGTGTCGATATGCTGCTCTTTGGCAATCAGCTGGCACATAATGATGTCGGCACGCTTATTGACACGGTCTACAAACAGGTTCAAGCCGGTCACATCTCCATAGCACGAATTAATACCTCCTACCAACGTATCCAAAAGCTCCTCAGCACATTAACCCCGCCAATTATCGATAAACCCATTCGCTTCGGAGCGCGTCGTATTGCCATGACCAAATCATATATTGCGCAGCACTACGACCTTAATGTCAGCACGGTTACGATTGATCCAAAAGTCATTGTACTGCACTGGACTGCCGTTATGGACGTTGACGAAGCTTTTAAGCGTCTTAACAGTGAAACGCTCTTTAGCGACCGCAACGACATTTCTCATGCCGGAGCGCTCAACGTCTCTGCACACTTTATGGTTGATCGTGACGGCACAATCTACAGGCTGATGCCTGAAACATGGATGGCACGTCATGTTATTGGACTGAACTATTCGAGTATCGGCATTGAGAATATCGGTGGTGAAAACAACACCAAAGAGGATCTTACTCCGGCACAGGTGCAGGCCAATATTGCCCTGGTGCGCTATCTGAAGAAAAAATATCCAAACATCACCTACCTCATCGGTCACCATGAGTACCGTGCCATGGAGTCCACACCACTGTGGCTGGAACAAGATGAGGGCTACCGGACCATCAAAAAAGATCCGGGTCAACGGTTTATGTCTGAAGTGCGTGCGGGAGTTGCTGCTTTAAAACTCAAACAACCTCCTGTTGAAGGGAACTGATGCAAAGCGGTTTTGCGACCTTGGACTGGCTTGTATTTGGAGCCTATTTCTTAATGCTGGCCATTACCTCATTCATGCTCTCTCAAGGAACCATCAAAAACTCACGGGATTACTTTGTCGGCTCCAATACCATGCCGATGCTTGCCGTGGCCGTTTCAGTCTTGGCAACCTCCCAATCGGCAGCTACCTTTTTGGGCGGACCGGAGTACTCCTACCGAAACGATCTCACCTTTGTTGGATTCTATCTCTCGGCACTGTTGGCAGTCATTTTCGTTTCCAAGGTGTTGATTCCCCGTTTTTATGCCATTAACGCCATAACCGTTTACGAACTGCTTGAGATCCGCTATGGTGCGCGCGCCAAATATTATGCCGGCATCATGTTTCTCATCGGACGGCTCTTTGCCAGCGGTGCGCGTCTCTATATCGGTGCTCTCGCCGTTTCAATGATTCTCTTTGGTGACATCACTTTTTTACATGTAAATTGTGCCATTGCTTTTTTAATTGTTGGTGCGCTGGCATACACCTATTTTGGCGGTGTAAAATCGGTCATTTTTAGCGACATCATTCAAGCCGTTACTTACATTGGTGCGGGTATTGCCGTATTGGTCTATCTCTATACGACGCTGAATTACGACATCAATACTATCGTTACCCTGCTCAATGCCGAAGAGAAACTGCGCCTCATTGATTGGCATGTAACCGTTGCATCTGAAGGCAGCTTCACGGTTGTTGGACTCTTAACGGGATGGCTGCTGCTCAATATTGCCGCCTACGGGCTTGATCAAGACATGACGCAGCGGATACTGAGCTGTAGAGATGCCGCTGCGGGCAAACGGTCGCTCTACTACTCTGTTCTTTTTACCGTCCCGGTTGTCCTGATTTTTTTAGCCATCGGTCTGCTGCTCTATCTGTTTTACCAACATCATGAGGTAGCTCAGAGTTTTCAGGGAGAGAAAGTGACTATTTTTATGTACTACATTCTCAATGAGATGCCCGAAGGGCTGAAGGGTCTAGTCACCGTCGGCGCCGTTGCCGCAGCGCTCTCAAGCACCAATTCGGTTTTGGGTGCCATGGCATCAGTAGCGGTAGAAGATCTGTACAAACCGCTGAAACTACGCTCTCAGCCGCAGACACACGACGCACATTTTGTTGCCGCCGCCCGCATCGGTGTCTTGGGATTCGCCACCGCCCTCTCACTCATGGCAATGCTAAGCTATGGGGTGCATCATGGCAGCGATCTGCCGCTGCTAAGCTTTGCCCTGGGGGTAATGGCTTTTGCCTATTCGGGGCTTCTGGGCGTTTACGGTGCCGCCATTTTCACCCGACGCGGCAGCGAAAAAAGCGTGCTGTATGCACTGCTCGGCGGCTTTATAACCGTACTGGCACTGCAGCCTTATCTCTTTGGCATCAATATCGATTTTGCCTGGCAGATAATTTTGGGAACGGCGGTATCGTTTGGAATTATGCAGATGTCACGGCGCTAATGGCATCTCTCATCATCCGGCTTTAAAGGGTTTATTAACGATATTCTTGTAAACTCTTTCAAACCATAATGGAGCCTGCTTGTGAATCTCTACATCGGCGTCATGTCCGGCACCAGTTTTGACGGCGTGGATGTGGTGCTATGCCGCATAACATCGCATACCTGTGAGCTGCTCGCTTCACACACCCATCCGTTTCCTCCGACACTCCAGCATCTGGCCCTCACTTGCATTGCCGCAAAACACGTCACATTGGAAACGCTCGGTGAACTGCATCACCGTCTGGGTCTTCTCTTTGGCGATGCCGTCAATGCGCTGCTGCGTGCTGAAAACATCTGCTCCGACGATGTCAGAGCTATTGGGCTGCACGGTCAAACATTGTGGCATGAGCCGACAGGCGCGTATCCGTTTTCCATGCAGATGGGTAATGCTGCTGTTGTTGCGGTTAAAACGGGCATTGATACCGTTAGCGATTTTCGCAGTAAAGATATTGCTTTAGGCGGCCAAGGCGCCCCGTTTGCCCCGGCATTTCATCAATTTGTATTTCAGAAAATTGCGAAAAATACATGTATCGTAAATATCGGGGGCATGGCAAACATTACCGTCTTAGGTGATCCGCTTGTAGGCTATGACACAGGGCCGGGTAATGTATTGATGGATTGGTGGATATTGCACCATCGCCATAGCGCTTACGACAAAGAGGGGGCATGGGCACAAAGCGGAACGGTCGAGACAACACTGCTGCAACGCTTTTTAAAAGCACCCTATTTTTCACAAAGCGCTCCTAAAAGTACGGGACGGGAATACTTTAATGAAGTGTGGCTCAAGGAGCATCTCCCAAACAAACCTCTCAATCCGGTAGATGTGCAAGCGACTCTGTTGGAACTGACAGCACAAAGCATAGTCGCTGAGATTAATAAATTTGATATCGCCTTACTTTTAGTCTGCGGCGGCGGCGCGAAAAACCACTATCTGATGCAACGACTCAAAGAGCTCCTGGCAGATATTGACGTTACTGCTACCGATACTTACGGCGTAAGCAGCGACTTTATGGAGGCCTTGACCTTTGCATGGTTGGCATACAAGCGCGTGCATCATGAAACGGTTGATCTCAAAGCCGTAACCGGTGCTAGAGAAAACACTCTTTTAGGAGGTATCTATGCAGGCCGTTAAGGCATATGTCGCTACCACGCGATGGAGCGGCTGGACCGTTGAACTCGCTTCGGCTGATGCCAGTTTTAGACGTTATTTTCGACTGCGTCACGGAAAGCGTACCGTAATGTTGATGGATTCGTCCCTTGAAAAAGAGTCCTTGAAACCGTTTCTTGATGTGACCGACAGGCTGCTTCACACAGGTGTCAAAGCACCTAAAATTTTAGATGCAAATCTCAAAGAGGGTTTTTTAATCTTGGAAGACTTTGGAAACACCCACTATTTAAACGTTTTAGACCGTAGCAATTTTAAAGCCCTCTACACCAAAGCAATCGAAGAAATTGTCCTGATGCAGCGAGCAGATGCCAAAGGATTGCCCCCGTACGACAAAGCATTTTTACATCGGGAGATGGAGCTGATGTGCGAGTGGTTTTTACAAAAGTATTTACAAAAGTATTTACATGTACATTTAAGTCATGATGAGAAACAGACGGTTAAAGAAACATTTGAAATCATCTCCAATGAAGTGCTTGCCCAGCCGCAAGGACTCCTTGTGCATCGCGATTATCATTCACGCAATATTATGATACCGCAACAAGGAGAAATCGGTGTTATTGACTATCAAGATGCCATGAACGGACCGCTTACCTATGACCTGGTCTCCTTGCTAAAAGATTGTTATATTGCCTACGACACCCATAACATTGAGGCATTGGCGCTGAAGTTTCGTGATATGAAACATTTGCCTGTAGATGATACCACCTTCCTTAGATGGTTCGATTTTACGGGAATGCAGCGCCATATTAAAGTGCTTGGCATCTTCTGCCGGCTCCATCTTCGCGACGGTAAAAGCGGCTATCTTAACGATTTACCGCTCACCTTGCACTACCTCATTCAAGCGGCACAACGGTATGAAAAAACCCGTGATTTTGCTATACTGTTACAAAAAATTACACTACTAAATATCACTAAGGAGTCATGATGAAATGGGATGATCTGCGACGAAGCGGTAACATTGAAGATATGCGCTCTCGCGGTCCGGTTCGCGGTGTCGGCGGTCGCGGTGGCATGCGACTGCTTTTTCCCATCGCCAAAATGCTTATTGGCACCAAAATTGGACGTATTGTCCTTGTTGTCGGTGTCATCGCCTACTTTATGGGGTTTAATCCGCTCGCGCTTCTTGAAACCCCTTCAGCTATGCCACAAAGCGGACATGTTAGTGCTCCTGCCGCAGACGACAGGGCTGCCGATTTTGTCGCTGCCGTACTGGCACAGACCGAAGATGTCTGGAACGCACAGTTTGCCGCCGCAGGCAGTGCTTATCGCGAGCCCAAACTGGTCCTTTTCCGCGGTAGCGTTCAAAGTGCCTGCGGCTATGCCGATGCTCAGGTCGGACCGTTCTACTGTCCGGTCGATCAAAAAGTCTATCTCGACCTGGGTTTTTTTGATGAACTCAGCCGTCGCCACAATGCTCCGGGAGACTTTGCCCAAGCCTACGTTATTGCTCATGAGATCGGGCATCATGTCCAAAACCTTGTCGGTACGCTCAACAAATCACACCAAGCCAAGCAGATGGCGCGCAGCAACACTCAAGCCAATGCCGTACAAGTCAAAGTGGAGTTGCAAGCCGACTGCTATGCCGGCATCTGGGCACACTACGTCAATGCGAAAGGGACTATTTTAGAGCCCGGAGATATTCAAGAAGCGCTTAATGCCGCCAGTGCCATCGGTGACGATACGCTGCAAAAACAGGCGCAAGGCTACGTCGTACCCGATGCCTTTACTCACGGCAGTTCGGCAGAACGTATGGCATGGTTTCAGCGCGGCTTTACAAGCGGTCAGCTTCAAGCCTGCAATACCGGAATATAGCAACAGTGAACGCCATGATATTAGCTGCCGGTCGCGGTGAACGGATGCGACCGCTCAGCGACACCGTGCCAAAACCGCTGCTCACCGTTTATGGCAAACCGCTCATTGTCTACCACATTGAGAAGCTCGCACAAAGCGGTTTTAAAACCATTGTCATCAACATTGCCCACTTAGGCCATAAAATCCCCGAAGCTTTAGGAGACGGCTCCGAGTGGGGAGTCACCCTTTTATACTCTGACGAACACGATGAAGGCGCGCTTGAGAGTGCCGGCGGCATTGTCAAAGCACTGCCGCTTCTAGGCGAAGCGTTTCTGGTTGTCAACGGTGATGTCTGGTGTGATTACACATTTGACGCACACACTGCACTCAAGCAATACCTGGCACACCTCATCGTCGTACCGAATCCTGAGCATCACCAAGAGGGGGACTTTGCACTCAAAGAGGGTATTTTAGCTACCGAGGGCACACCCAAGTTTACCTTTAGCGGCATCGGGTACTATCGGACCGAGCTTTTTAAAGATCTTCCTTACGGCAAAACAGCGCTGGCACCCCTACTCAAAACGGCCATGACTAACAGACGTGTTAGCGGTATGTTATATGAAGGCGTATGGCGTGATATCGGGACACCGGAACGTTTAACGGCACTCAATGCGTGTCGTTAACGTGTGCGTTTGAGCAGGTTTAATCGTACGGGCGTCATCGCGTGCATTGGCACTTTCAATGCAGACCATCGTCTTATAACCTGTCGGCTCCATCGCACGCATACGCGCGCACTTGTGTATCCACGGATTCCAGACAACTACCGAAGCCGAACCCGTATTGGTAATGGTAACGGTACGCTTTGTGTCAACAAGCACTACGGGATTGCTGACATCTCGATAGACACGATCAACCTCTTGATTAACGGTAATACTGCCCTCTTGAAGGCACTCCGTATTGGTAAGCGCATTCCAATAGGGCTTCGTATCCAGACCGTTTACATGTATATTTGAAATGTGCGACACACTAAAGTACGTATGAAGAGCTTGGGAGATGGTAAAGGCTTTGCTGTCGCAGTTTGCTGTAGTGAGCTCAAGTGTTAGTTCCGAACCAATGGTCATGCGGTATATCAGCTCAAAGCGGTAGGGCCACATGGCTAAGGTCTCTGCTGAACTCTTGAGACAAAAAGTCAGCTCCGTAACCTCAGGGGTCTCTTTGGAACCTATAAACGTCCAAAGCGCCGTACGCGCAAAACCGTGCTGCGGCAACATTGCATCGGCAGGCATGCCAAACCACGGCCAGCAGATCGGTACACCACCGCGAATAGCGTCTCCCGTTGCAAAGGCCGATGCATTACTGACCCATAATATCGGTGCTTCGTGATGACGCGCATAGTGAAACAGATGCGCCCCCTGCAAAGCAACTTTTGCTTGGGCGGCATCATTGACAACTTCAATGTACTCAAACCCGTTTTCAAGGTATTTTAGCGTTGTCATTACCTAGCTCCAACGGCTGATTTTATGCCCTTTAACAGCATAAAAAAGAATAAACGCATAACAGAGCGCACCGACAACATAACCATACTGCATACTGCTCAACTGTGCGATTTTTCCAAACAACAAAGGCAACAGAGCCCCGCCGGCAATCCCCATAATGAGCAGCGCGCTCCCTTTGGCGGTCTGTTTGCCTAAACCTTCAAGTGCCAAGGGCCAGACAGTAGGCCAAATAAGTGCATTTGAGAGTCCCAACAATGCGACAAAAGTAACGGGGTCGGGTAAGACGGCAATACCGCTCCAGCCCCAAAGCAACGTAGAGACAGCCGTGCTCTCAGGTGAACTCAAAAGTACTCCCGCTACAAAAACAATACCCCAAAGCGCAGAGAAAACGAGCGCACGCTCTTGCGAAAGATATTTGGGGATTAAAGCGATGCCGAGCGCATAGCCCACTACCATAAAAACCATGGTGTAGGAGGTCAGTGCCGTAAAGCTTTCTACATGTAAATGTTGACCGAACAGACCGATGGTATCGCCTGCAATCACTTCAATACCGACATAAAAAAAGAGCGCCATGCTGCCAAGGACGGCACGAGGATAGTGCAAGATACTGCGTGTGTCATCACAGCTGCTCTCCTCTTCAAGAATCAATTCGGGAATATTTGAATATGTCACCAACACAATAAGCGCACTAAGTATCAAGGCCATAACAATGTAGGGCGTAATCAGTCGCGATGCCAGAGCTTCACGCTCTAAAGCGCTTAGGCCTTCATGGTTAAAGGCGTTCATATCGGAAAAAATAATGGCGGTAAACAGAAGGGGGACCACCACTCCGGCAGTTTTGTTGATAATGCCCATAATACTAATGCGCATCGCAGCACTCTCTTTGGGTCCGATATGTACGACATACGGGTTGGAAGCTGTCTGCAAAATGGTCAGGCCGGTGCCTAAAGTAAACAGTGCACTTAAAAAGAGCGCAAAGCTGGCACTCTGTGCCGCAGGAATAAAAAGCAGGGCACCGACAACCATAATACCAAGCCCGATAGCCATGCCGTTTTTGTAGCCGGAGCGCTCAAGAATGTATGACATCGGCAGTGCCATCACGGTATAGGCGATGTAAAAAGCAAAGGTGACAAAAAGCGCTTCGAGCTCGCTCAACTCACAGATGATCTTTAAAAAAGGGATGAGCGAACCGTTGAGCCACGTCACAAAACCAAAAATAAAAAAGAGCGTACCGATAATAACCATGGGAAAAAGTGAGGAACGTTGTGACATCTCAAAGCCCCTCGCGCTCTAAATATTTGGCGACACCGTCGTCATCGTTACTCTCGTCCAACACAACATCCGCACATGCTTTGAGCGTTTTGTGGGCATTGCGCACCGCAACCGAGACACCGGCTTTTTCAAACATCCCCAGATCATTGAGATTGTCGCCGAAAACCGTCATGTCATGCAACGTACATCCCAGGTAGGTACTGACAACCTCGAGCCCGTGTGCCTTGTCGGCGCACGGATGCAATAACGTTAGAAAATAACACCCCATATAGGCTTCGGGCGCCAGAATATACTTTAGTGCATCGCCAAACTGCTCCTGCAGGCAGGCTTGAAGTTCTTCCAAAACCGCCTCTTCCCCCATATAGACCAGTTTAAAGTTTCTGTCTGTTGCGCGAATTTGTGACGATTCATACAGATTATCGTCATCACGATAGCGCGTTAAGAGCTTGTGCTGATAGCGATTGCGTTGTGTCGGGTAGAGAAATATCTCGTTGAGATGCAGATCTTTCAGCGCCAATACAAAAGGAAAAATCCCCAGTGCCGCACCCACATCAATCACCGCATCTCCCAGCGCTTTATCAATAAACTTACTCTCAATAATTTGCCGGCTTTGCGAGACAATTAACGCGCCGTCAAACAGTATCATCGGGGCATTTACATGTAAATGCTTCATAAACTGTTCGCTCTTTTTAAAACTGCGCGCCGTAGCAATAGTGAGCCTGTTATGTGCTGCCGTAGCATTCCAAATCTCTCGGCTGTACGAGCTGATACTCAGGTCGCTACGTAAAAAAGTATGGTCCAAATCGGTAATAAAAACGCTATTCATAACTAGAAGTGTATCAAAAAGTTGCTATACTAAGCACTGCTATCTAAGAATAAGGAAGAGTCTATTGATGAAATACGGTGTCATTGCAGTCTTACTAATGGGCGTACTGCTTCATGCCGAGATACGCAACGCTTACTATAAAAGCGGAGAGTTACGCCTCAAAGAAGCATTTCACAACGGTAAACGCCACGGTCTCTCTCAAGGTTTTTACAAAAACGGCAAGCCCTATTTTGAGGTGACGTACAAACACGGTCTCCCCTCAGGACTCAGTCGTGAATATGACCGTAACGGGAAACTGGCTATGGTCAAAGAGTACCGATCGGGAAAGAAAATTGCCGAAGTGCCTATTAAAAACGGTAAGAAACACGGGACAGAGCGGCAGTTCAATACCGACGGCAGCGTCAGTATTGAAAAAACGTACCGCAACGGTATCTTAGAAGGCCTCTCTCAAAGCTATTACGACAACGGCACGGTTCGTGTCCGTTTACATGTCAAACAAGGAGAGCCTGAAGGAACAAGCAAAGAGTATTTTGAAGACGGTACGCTCAAAACACTCACGCCCTACCATAACGGTAATATTGAAGGGACGGTCAAACACTATAATCGTCACGGGATTTTAGAAGCCGAAATTCCTTTTGTCAACAACAAAAAAGAGGGGACGGCGTACTTCTATGACCCTGACGGAAAGCGTACCCACGAGGCACTCTTTACACAAGACACCCTGACGGCGGCTTACGCCTACGGCGATACCGGCGAGAAACAGCGCCTTGATGCTCAAGCCATTAAGGCGTTGCGGTTGCATGGGGACTAGATTGTAAAGGTCTCTATATTTTTGTCAAGCATGGCAACGGAACCTTTTAAATCTTTGGCACTGTGTGCCACCTCTGCCGTTTTTAGCTCATTGTCTCGTGATATCTGATGCAGCTGGTTCATGTTCTGTTGCAAGGTTCCGATGGAATCGCTCATTGCCGCATTAATATCGGCAACTCGTTGTGCATCATGGCGTAACCCATCCATAAGATCACTAATATGCTGCATGGACTCTTTGGACTCCTCCATGCTGTTAGCCAATTCGGGAAGCCGTTCGCTGTTGCGCTTCATATCGGCACTGACGTCCGAAATAGACTGTACAATCACATTCACCGTACTCTCAATATCGTTCAGACTCTTTTGTGTCTTTTCCGCCAATTTACGCACCTCATCGGCGACTACGGCAAAACCTCTGCCGTGTTCACCGGCACGTGCCGCTTCAATAGCGGCATTCAGTGCCAGCAGGTTGGTCTGATCGGCAATATCTTTAATCACATCAAGCACTTGCATGACTTCGGCAGTTTCGACGCTCACTTGATGAATGCGCTCGCTCAACTCGGTTTCAGCCTCCAGGTTCTGCATAATGTGTGCTGCCATGCTTTCGAGTTTTGATCCGAACGTATCCACATAATTTTTTGTATCGGTAATTGATGTGATCCCCTCTTTGCTATCGTCACACAGCGTTTCAATGGTCTCGTTAATCGTTGCAAGATCTTTATGTGTTGTACCAATGAGCTTGTCTTGACGCTGAATCTCTTGCAAGGTTGTTGCCGAAATATCAACCAGATGGTTACTCTGTTTTTGTGTCGATCCCGAGATGGTTTTGGCATCGAGAATCAAGCTTCGCATGCTTGCAACAAGATTGTTAAAGCTTTTGTTAATGGCATTGATTTCCAGAATGTTTACCGACTCAATAGAGCGAGACAGATCTCGTGCTTGAGCCATGTCGTCTACCGTTTTTTGGGTTCGGATAAGAGGCTCTAAAATTTTGGTAGAGAGTACAAATGCCAAGATTTGAAAAACCGTCATAATCGGAAGCAAAATCTTTAGCAGCGAACTAATAATGCTGCCTCAAAGTTCACTGAGCCGGCTCGAGTCAAAAATGGCATATACCTCGCCGCCGTTAGAAATATTCAAATGCTTTTTAATCACTAAATAGGTATAGTCTGAGGTAAAATAACGCTCTTGCCCGCTTGGCATGGCACGAACCAGCGCTGCAGCACTCTCTTGTGCAATAGAGTCTCCTTCCTGACGCACATAGGTGTACTCTACTGTTTTTGGCGGCTGTTTTGTTCCAAAAACCTCTTTGGCATTGCTTACCCCTTTAATAGAGATATACAGTGCCTTGGTAGTATTGTAAAGCAACTGCGCATCACGATTTTTAAGACGCATTATATTACCGCCTGAAACCGATGTTGTTGCCAAGACGGCAATAGGAGCCAATGCCACTTCACTGATCTCTAGAAGGTGCTGTTCTTGCTCTTTAAGTTTTTCTTCATACAGAAAAAACCCTGTTACTGCAAACGAAACCAACAAAATAACAGCTACCATAAGTTGAATCAAATTTTTAATAGATAGCAATCGCTCCAATATCATTGTCGTATCCTTTGCTTACTGCTCAACAGAGCCCATCTGGCCGTTAATTCCAAACGCTTCATAGCCGGTATGACAGGTTCGACAATCGTTCGGATGCAATCCGGAGCCTTCAGCCGAAGAGAGATCTTTCCCCGACTCGTCATACACGCCGTATTGCGGGGTTCCTCCCTGATACGACGTCACAAAAAGCACTTTAAGCTCTTTAAGATGCAACACCAGCGCATCACCGTCTTTAAACTTTCCGTCTCGGGCTTTATAGGTCGCTAACGCACTCGGTGAGACCAGAATTTCTACCGCACCGGGACCGCCATCTTTGACGGCACAATAGGTTGCTACCGTCTCCTGATACACTTTAGGGAGGCTGCTGACATCGGCATCACATCCCGGAAGTGCACCGCCGGCTTTCATCAGCGGTGTATTCACGCTCGCGAAGGTTTTCCATGATGATGGAAATGCACTCTCAGATTCTGCAGATGCACTCATTGAAAAGCCTGCTACAAGAGCCGCTGCTATCAGAACTTTTTTCATTATTTCTCCTTGAGTCAATGGTTTAATTTTGACTTATATCGGCAATGTGAAAAAAACTGTACTCCGGTAACTGTTTTACTAAAATTACATGTAAATCTATTGGAATTCCTCTGCTATAATAGAGGCATACTATTAATTGTGGAAACCCTAATGAATTTAACCCATTTAGATGAACATAACCGGCCCAAAATGGTCGATGTCTCTGCAAAAGCATCGAGTACACGTATCGCTGTAGCCAGCGGTATTATTGCGATGAGTCGTGATGCTTATGAAGCCATCGTCAACGAAACATCCAAAAAGGGACCGGTGATCCATACAGCCGTTATTGCCGCAATAATGGGCACCAAAAAGACCAGCGAACTCATTCCCATGTGCCATCCGCTTAATGTAAGCGGTATTCACTGTGATATTGAAGAGTTACCGGAGCTTCCCGGTTTTAAAATGTACGTTCGTGCCAAACTGAGCGGTCAAACCGGTGTGGAGATGGAAGCACTCACGGGTGTCAGCATCGGGTTGCTTACTATTTATGATATGGTCAAGGCTATCGATAAAAGCATGGTCATACGTCAAATTCAACTTGAATCCAAAGAAGGGGGCAACAGTGGAAATTATCAACGATAGTACGGAAAAACTTCAATTGGAATATCCGTGCAACTGGACCTATAAAATTATTGGCAAAGAGCGTGAAGTACTCGAACAGGCGGTGCGCGATATCATTTGTGAACGTACCCACACGCTTGAACACTCCAATCAGAGCTGTAGCGGTACCTATTTGAGTATGAATCTTGATCTGCTGGTGCACAACGAAGAGGATCGTAACTTTATTTATGAAGCTCTCAAAGCACACCAGAATATTAAAATGGTTCTGTAAGGAGACACACTGTGGACTATAAACAATTTGAACGTGATATTAAAAGTACCTACCAATCTGATGCAGACAAAAAAAGCATTGAAGCGCGTACCGATGCATTGTTGCGGCACATTAATAACGAGTGGCACATCTCCACCGCCAATATGACACAAAATGAACTGAAGATCATTACCTCTGCCATTATGGAGGTGGAAGTCAAAGCACTCCATGATGAGGTCGATACCCTGCTTGCCCAAAAAGAGCGCATCGAGCGTCAGCTTGAAAAGAAAAGTGAAGCACTGCAGTTGGCTAAGGCAAAAACCTTCGATGCCATTGAGAAAGCACTTCAAGAGAGTCCTGAAAAGACACTCACCATGCTGCATCAGATTCGTTTACAGTCGATTGACCTCTATGATATGCTTGCAGAGATGTGTGAATCCGCTATTATTACCGCTCTTGAAAAAAGTGAAAATATTGAAGAGAGCATTAAAGGTGCAATTCAAGAGATTACCACTCATACCCTCAATGAAAAAACACCCAACACCTTACGTGTTAAAAGTATTTTAAGTACCATTTTAAACACGGCTACTTACGTTGCCGATGCCACACCCAACAGTGCCAAAGAGATTTTACGCGGAACGCTTCGGGGTATGCGTCAGGGGCTGACCGCTTCTATTAATAAATTTAACAAACAGCTGTTATATATGCCTGACGAAGCAAAAATGATACTGATTGAAGACTACACCTCTTTGCAAAAAGAGCTGAACCGTATTGATGCACTTTTTAGTAGCATTATTAGTGATGTTGCCACACAAAACAGTCCCATGATACAACAGATACTTGATGAGATTACTAGTGATATTAAGTTTGATATGGAACACCTTATTCAAGCAGCCAAAGAGGCAGCAGAGACCATGAAAGAGCGCTTTAGCGATATTAAAGACGATGCACTGCAACAAAGCAGCAGAGTCATCAATTCTAAAACGGCACAAGAAGCGAAGCGGATGGGCATTTATGCATGGAGTGTCGCCAAGTCGGCCATTGACGGTGCTATTAAAGGTGCCAAAGAGAAGATGGACAAAGAGTAACTGCGCCCTTACTGATCTTTTGCCAACACAAACATCTCTTCAAAATTGTCTGTAAAATCACGACAGCGATCACAGATGGGATCGCCTCCTTTATAGGGGTAGGGACAGCGACATTCATGACACATTACCATCTCGTAATGTACCAGCTCACGCCCTTTGTCAAAAGCAATCGCCACCAAATCAACACCCGCTACCGTCGTCATGGCACGACTCTTGCAGATATCATCGCAAATACCGCACCCGATACACATACCGGATTTAAAAAGAATGCCCTGCTTGTCTGATGTCGCAAAGAGTGCTTCCGTCGGACAGAACTGGATACAATCACCACAATTGGTACAGGCATTAAAATCAATGCTCTTATTGAAAAAGAGCGGTTGGAATCCTTCCAACGTCGTAGTAGTAAACGCTTCAATATGCTCTTTCATCGAATTTTTCAACAACGTATATTTTAACGGTAATGCCGTCTTGCGCTGCTGCTGATGCAGTGTCGTCAACGCCGGATCCTTATCGCCGTTTTGGCGCATAACCTCATGAACCTTGCTTAGTGCCTCTCTAAAAAACATACGGCGGTCATGCGCCTTTTTGTCGGACTCTTCTATAATATTTATGCGTCGTTCCGGCATGCCTACAGCATCTAAAAACATATTGCTCTGCATAATATTTTGGCGGATCGCCGCTTCAACATTACCGTCATCATTGAGATGACACCCTTCACAATACGAAAGATGGCACTCCGGTGCATCCTCACTGCGCAGTGCCATAGCGATGTAGTGATAGCTGTCAAAAACCCCCAAACAAGGCGTATTGCTCTGGCATGACAGCTCCTTGGTCTCACGGTCACGAAAAAGTAGCGTAAAGGCATTCGGATCAAAACTTTCAACGCTCAAAGACTCGGTAGGACAACTTCCGATACACGCTGCACATGCAATGCACTGCGCTTCAAGCAGCGTCAACTTATTGCGAATGAGTGCAAATGCATCGGTAGGACAGCACTCTATACAACGCTCGCACGCATTATGAACATAGGCATTACGCAGACACTCTGCCGTGTTAAAGCTAAAATGTTCTGTCGTCTGAATAAAATCACTGTGTCGCATCGCTACACTCCGCCTGCAAATACTCGTAATCTGCCACTAAAAATTCCACAATAAAGTCACAGACATCTCCATAAAAAGGGGTTTGTGCCATACACTGCATTCCCAACATATAAGGAATCACCCACATCATCAGATGCTCATTCATAAAATCGTACTGCGGTACAAGTTCATTGCGATAAATCAGTGACTGCATAAAACCCAGCTCTATAGAGAGATGATCGGGTGCCATCAGTTCCGTCTGATCCATGTTAAGCTCAAAACCGTGTTTAAAATAAAAGGCCATAACCGGATTTTGCAATCCGACCAATGTTTCGTTTTTTGCATCAAGCACAAATGCTTCTACCGGCTGCGTATTAAGAATGAACAGGGAGGTAAAATCGGTATTTAGCGCTTCAAGAAGCGTCGCTTCGTCGTTTTCAAGAAGCCATCTCTTGCTTGATTCACCTAAAGCATCTAACAGGTCGTTATTGGCTTTGAGATCCCTAATAAAGTGTCGGTCGGGCATATCACTCATCACTCGCGATAAAAATGCATAGATATAGAGTCGGTACTCTGTATTCATCAAGTGTCCTACGTTGGTATGAAAATTTGTAACACATTAGTGCTTAAAAGCACGTACAACATTACATGTAAATTGCAGAATTACAGATTCAAAGCACAAGGCTTTGAACCTAGAGACATCCTTTAAAGAATGATTTTTTGGGCGGTGGCGGCGCTTTAAATTCATGCACGACAATCGTATGACTGCTGCTGTCATATTCACCGATTACAGCAACACCGTTACGGCTGATACCGACATCAAACTGCTCTCGGGGAACATTAGAAGTATCGAGCTTGTAGATCATACCGTCATCATGCGAATAGAGCACCAGCGGAGTCTTTTTATCTACGCCGGCCTCCGTTGTCCGAAAACATCCGTCACTGCCACAGACATAGTTCTCCATATAGCAATCTTTAAATGTCCCCTGTTCCGCACACGCCTGTGTTGTTAAAAAACCCTCTTTTTCAAAGGCACCGTCGTTGGCAAAAAGAGTCAGACTTAAGGCAACTGCTGCCGTCATGATACGTTTCATCATTCAACCTCCGCTTTCAATGTCTGTAAGTAGGCGACAATGTCATTTTGCGTCTTCTCATCCAACCAAGAGAAGTCTGTCATGGTCGATACTCGCACCCCTTTATCTAAAGTATACCACGGGTAGGCGCTATGTGCATTACGATTGTATCCCGGTACGATAGCTGCCGAAGGTTTAAGCAAAGACTCCTTCAGATAGCCTGCCGTAGAGTAGCCTCCCACGTTGCGCAATGAGGGTCCCATAAGATTCGGTGCATCACTATCTTCGATCTGGTGACAACCGACACATCCGTTTGCGGCAACTGCCGCTTTTCCGGCCTTCGGATCTCCTGTCAACTTCGTATCAAGTGCTTTAATAAGCGCTTCACCGCCCTGCATTCCTTGCAGCTTGACCGATACCCACGCCGAAAGATGCTTCAAGCCGTCTCGTCCCATTTTTTCACCGTCCCATACCGCAAATGCCACCGGAATGGCACCGGCATTAAGATTGACATAATCGTCTTTAAGCGCACGCGAAAGTGTTCCTTCCCAAGACTTCTTATTCTGAAGGTAGTGAATGCGTGCATACGAGTGGTTGCTACCGTCTTTAATTTCCGTCATAGAACGAAACCCCTCACTGACAAAAGATCGCTCATAATCACTGCTTCCAAGCGATGCAACCTTTTTGTCAAAAGCGGCCAACTCTTTTCCGAAAAGATCCGTCTGATTACGATTCACCTGATGCGCCACATCGCCATTACCGTTAGGCTCATATATATCTTTGGCAACTTTTTGCAGATGAAGCACTACAGGGCGGCCTTCAGACCCCATGCCGATATACGGCAGGGCATTCGGATCACTAAAGTTTCCGGCAAACTGCACGGCGAACCCGTCAGCATACGACGTCGTGCTCATTCCCTTTTGTACATTCACCGTACTGTCAGGCCATCGAATCATAAAAACAATATTCTCTTGGTTGTAAAGTGCAGCAACCATCGCCTTTTTGGCTTTGTTGTGTGCATTCATCGCATTGGCTTTTTTATCATTCATACGAATCGTTGTTTGGGGGTAAAGCAACACAGATGAAAATGTTGCTTTCTTCCACAGATCTGAAGCATACGAGACCGTACTGAGATCGCTGTTGACTTTAAGTGCCGTCACAGCAGCATCGGCTCCCCAAAGAGAACCGCTCGCCAGTACCGCCGACAAAAGTGTTGTTGCTATCGTTTTCATTAGTGGTGTCCTCCTGCTGCCGCGGCGGCATCATGCGTAAAGTTGATGCGATGTGCGGTTTTGGTATATTTTCCTGCTATATAGCGTGTATCTACCGGCGCTAACGGATTAAGTCCTTTCTCTTTGGCAACATTCTGATAATAGGTGTTGTCCAGACGAAACATATCGGCATGCTGATAGGCAATGAGTAGATCCATCAACTCACTTTCACCCGTCTCTTTACGTTTTTTCATCTCTGCTTTAAGTGTTGCAATCGCATCATGCACTTCGGGACCAAAAAGTTTTTCAAGCTCCTCAACCGGAATACGATCCGATCCTTCAATAATTTTACCGTTGGCATCAAACTTCACCGGCGACTCGGTCGGCGGAACATAATAGACATTGGGCTGGGTACCGTAATCACTGCGCAATCCTAATGCAACTTTATACTTATGTACCAGCTTGTAAACCTGCGACTCCTCATCGTCTAAAAAACCGACAAAACGAATACGACCGACACACTGCTGTGCACATGCCGGCGGCAGTCCCTGCTCTACCCGCGGAAAGCACAAAATACACTTTTCCGATTTGGAGATTTTCGGATTGAAATAGATTTTTTTGTAAGGGCATCCGGCAATACAGTAACGATACCCCTGACAACGATCCAGGTCGACCAGTACAACACCATCCTCTTCACGCTTAAAAATGGCATCACGCGGGCATGCACTCAAGCAACCCGGATTGGTACAGTGATTACAAATACGTGGCAAATAAAAGAAATAGTTGTCTTGGGGAAATACTCCGTCTCCTTCATCTTCATCCCAGTTTGGTCCCCATGTCGGCTCCACATTCGGTTCAAAACTCGCCCCTCCCGCCAGAGCATCGTAATTGTAGTCCCAAGGAACACCGTAGTCGGCTTCGAGGTTGGGGATAACTCCAGGCTGAAGATCACCAGCGGCATCAAATCCGCCGCCGAGATCCATCCAGTTTTTTGGATATCCGGTTCCCGGATAGGTCTCGACGTTATTCCAGTACATATACTCACGGCCGTTACGATTGGTCCATTGAGTTTTACATGCTACGGTACATGTCTGGCACCCAATACACTTATTCAGGTCCATTACCATTGCTAATTGTCTTTTCGACATTGAAACTCCTTAAACATTTGCTTTTTCATAATTTACGGCGCCATCATATGCGTACTGATTGCCGTCCCAAAGACCGCCGAATTTCAAGTGACCCCACCCATCAGCCATCTCCAACAGATTCAATGACGTCGGTACCACCTCATTATGCCCTTTATTGAATTTATACATGTACGGCTCCCATCCATGTTCCATAACCAGACCGTCCGCCGGTGACGATGACGAGAGTTTTGCCATGGCATAGAACTCTCCCAAACTGTTATAGACCCGAATGGTATCGCCGTCTTTAATCCCTTTTTTCTCTGCCACCACACGATTCAGCGCTACTGCCGGTACACCGCGCTGCAAACGCAACAACGTACGTGAGGTCTTGTAATTAGAGTGAATCGACCAGCGAGCATGCGGTGTCATCAATACATACGGATACTCTTTACGCTGCGGGCGAATCCCTTCCATGCCCGTATTCGTAGCTGCGCCCATACGAATAAACATTTCATGATCTACGTAAAATGTCTGACGACCCGAAATGGTATGCATCGGTTCAAATTTATACAGATGAAACTCATTGGAGTTATACGGCTTGTCCGAATAGAGCGGTGATGTCTGTGCCGCCTTGTCGTTAATTAGTAAAAAGCCGCCGACTTTATACATTTTTTCCATCGTCCACGGCTCATACTGCTCACATTTCTCCAGTGCCGCTTGTACCGCCATTTTATCGGTACCGAGATAGACCTCGCCTTCACCTTCGGACTCTTCATCGGTGTTAGTGTACTCTTTATGAAAAATTGTCAAATCATGATAACCCGGACGCGCATAACGTTTGTCATCTTTAATTTTTGCTTTGGCTATATTTTCCGGACGATTGGCAATCTCTTCAAGCTTTTTCGCCAAAAACGTAAACATTGTCCATTCATCTTTGGCTTCACCGACATTTTTTATATTGGCCACCGGTTGTGCCAAATTGGTAAATCGGTGATACCCCGGAGACGTACGCAGGTCATAGACCTCGTAATGCGACTTCGCCGGAAGCAGTACATCGGCATACTGCGCCGCTTCACTCATACGGTAATCGACATAAGCCCAAAAGTCCATCCGCTTCAAAAAGGCATTGCGGTATTCACTGGCTTTATTGCGACGAAAAGTTGAATCTGCAACAATCAATGCAGTTGTCGGCAACCACCACGGTTTAACGACGTTTCCATGCTCGGACTCCATGTTGGCCTTACCGTTTTCACCGGCGGCAAGCATCTCTTCGAGTACCGTGATGTACTCCTCTTTGCTCATGCCGTTTTGAGCCCGTCGAACATCTTCGTCGTTAAAATACTGTTTAAATGTTTTCATGCCGTTACCATTCATGAACTCACCGACAAATCCTGAACCGAAACGAGGCGCATATTTACCGCTAAACCCTGAAAGCGCGCCCAGACCTGAGAGCTGAAACTCATTTTCGGTATTGAGTCCGCCGTAAGGACCCATACGACCGGTCAATCCGCAGATAGAGGCCACATTCCAGATGGTCATCATGCCGTTAAAATATTTATTCAGTGAAAATCCTGTCGTAATCTCTACCACTTTAGGAATGGCAATATCACGTGCAAGCTGACGTACTGTATCAGGGTGAACGCCTGTCGTTTTTTGCGTTGTTTCCGGAGAAAATTTCGCGGCTGATTGTTTCAGCAGTTCAAAGACCGTAGTTACCTCCCGCTCATGCCCATGAACATCTTGAATAGTCCATGTTCCTTCTAGCGCCGGTTTCACCGTATCGGGAAGTCGTAATGTGCGCTTGTCATGCCCCTCGGTTCCGGGCATTAAAAACGGCTTGTTGTCGGTTGCATTCATGCAGTAGAACTGTTCATCCCATTTATGATGATCTTCTTTGTTTTGCGTATGCTCCATATCGTTACGACGAATCATCTTTTGTGTTTTCACATCTACCAAAAATGAGAGATCGGTATAAATTTTCATAAACTCCGGCTTATAAAGCTTCTCTTCCAAAATCACGTTAATAACACTCATTGCCAAAATATTATCGGAGCCGGCTTTGATTGGAATCCATAAATCTGCCGACTTTGCCGTAGCGTTAAACTCCGGTGTAATCACAATGATCTTGGCGCCGTTGTATTTTCCTTCCCAGACAAAGTGAGCATCGGGTATTCGCGAAACAGATGGATTCCCGCCCCACATAACAGCCGTATCGACCGTATACATAAAATCCCAGGTGCACCCGAGGTTTCCTTCCCCATACGCAATGGCTGCTCCAGAGAACATATCGCCCAGATAAGACGATGGATAGATCCGATTAGCTCCCAGCTGCGTTGAAAAACGCAACGGTGCCCCACGGCGTCCCTCCGTAAGCAATCCGGTTCCCGCATGAACCATCAGTTTATCAGGACCGCGTTCCGGATCGCTCAGAGTATCAAAAATATTTTGACAAACAATTTCTGCCGCTTCATCCCAGCTGGCACGTCGCCATTTTCCTTCGCCACGCTCACCGACACGAACCATCGGGTAGAGAATTCGGTCTTTTTGATACATAACCTGGGAGTGTTGTACGCCTTTGTTACAACCACGCGGATTAAAATCAGGTATTTTGGCATTAATAACAGGGTATCGCGCCGACTGATTTTCACGGGTAATCACTCCATTATGTGACCATACTTCCCAAGCACAGTTTCCTTGACAGTTGACACAATGGTAGGCAAAGCCGTGTTCCTCTTTTTTTCCATACGTAAATGCAAACTCGTTACGGTACATCGTTTCGGTATAGTTGGCATTAGGATACTCCTCTTTTCCATTCTCAACCGACATCGCCTGCGTCTTTGCAAACAAGCTTCCCTGTGACGCTACCAATGCAGCTGTCATTCCTGAAATTTTCAAAAAATTTCTTCGTTTATTATTCATCACTTTTGTCATACTTTAACCCTCTTCCCTTAACGTTTCAACGGTAAATTCATATCATTGCCCCAGACATCCCAACTGCCGGTAAACACTTTAACGTCTTTATAACCAAGCAGTCGAAGTGCCGTTACAATCTCAGAGCTACGTCCGGTTCCGACCATGCAATATGCATAGATTGTCTTATCTTTGGTAACTCCGTAGTGGTCAAAAACTTTTTGCATTTCATCAGCCGATTTAAACGATTTCTTATTTTTCGTATCGGAAATTTTACTCCATTCAATAAACTTTGACCCGGGAATATGGCCGCTTCTTGCGCAATTGTCCATCTTCCGTTCACCGATAATTTCACTCATCGCACGGGTGTCAATAACTGCAAATTGCGACTTGTCCCCATTTTTCAAAATATCATCTACCGCTTTTTTGACTTCATGCTTCTCGGCGATATAGTTAAAATTGATGGCGTCTTTGTCAATGCGGTACGTTTTAGGGCTTACTTTCTCCGGACCTTTAACAACCAACAGATCTTTTGCCGCTTCGTCAAGGCGTGCTTTGATCTCTTTTTGTTTGGCTTTGCTCATCTTACGAATGCTTTCGAGTTCGGCAATTTTTTCAGCACTCAAGTCTGCCTTTTTTTTCAATGCTCTTCGTGCTTTTTTATCGATCTTTTTTTCAGCCTTTAACTCTTTTTTAATGGCATCATAAACTTTTTGAGCCGGATCAATTGCCATAATTGCCGCACGACCGCCGTTGAGTATTTTAATATTTTTATGGCCGTAGCTCTCAAAAAATGAGTATACCCCTGTCGCATTGGGACCCTTAAAGTCATCATAGGCAATAATCATCATATCATTACTGATCCCTTTGCTGCCAATATACTCTTGAGCATTATCAATACAGCGATACAGTGGTGCACAGTGCATATCTCCGGTAATATCGGAGTGATGCAAATGGTGCGCATACATCTCCACCGAACCTTTAATATGGCCTAGCTTATACACATCTTCGTTGTCCCCTGAAACGAACATCACCTTCTCATCTCCAATGAGCTTAATCGCCTCCTGTGCAGAAATCAGTATATTTTTATTAACATAATCATTACCTGCAACGGCGGTAGTAAAACTCAGTGTTGCCGCGACACATAATGTCTGTAGCAATCTTTTCATCCGTGCTCCTTT
>Ga0256840_1001023_pt1 | contig 27286 bp, 21 predicted proteins | sample 355202metaG_FD_185969 | JGI IMG/M metagenome (GOLD analysis project Ga0256840, IMG submission 185969) | Hydrothermal vent microbial communities from Mid Atlantic Ridge, Atlantic Ocean - 355-202 | ecosystem: Environmental > Aquatic > Marine > Hydrothermal vents | place: Atlantic Ocean: Mid... | reverse complement strand
TCTAGGTGGCTATAGAGAGAGGGAAACGCCTGGTCCCATTCCGAACCCAGAAGCTAAGCCTCTCATCGCTGATAATACTGCAGGTTTCACTTGTGGGAATGTAGGTCGCTGCCTAGTTGATCAGATTCTTATTTTATTTCCCATTTATTTTGCAATCATATATTATCTTTACATGTAACAACTCTAATATTATTTATAGTGTTATTGCTATATAATTATAAAAAAATGGAATGAGAATGATTTTAATAGATGAGTGGAAAGATTTTTTAAATGATGCAATTTATGAAGAATATTTTATGAAGTTGATAAAAAAAATATTATTAGAATATCAATCAAAAACTATATTTCCTAATTATGAAAATATATTTAGAGCTTTTAAATTAGTAAAACCTTCTGAAGTAAAAGTTGTAATTATAGGTCAAGACCCTTATCATGGTCCAAACCAAGCTACCGGACTTGCATTTTCTGTTTGTCCAAAATGTAGTATTCCTCCTTCATTAAAAAATATATATACAGAGTTAGTTGATGATATAGGCTGTAAATATCCCAAAAACGGAGATGTGACGCAATGGGCAAAAGAAGGAGTCTTACTTATAAATGCTGTTTTAACGGTTGAACAGGGCAGAGCAAATTCTCATAAGGACTTAGGCTGGCAAAGGTTTACCGATGCCGTTATTAAAAAACTTTCTGCAGAAAAAGAAAATCTTATATTTATACTATGGGGTGGACCGTCTCAAAAAAAAGAGTTACTGATTGATACAACAAAGCATTTGGTTATTAAATCCCCGCATCCTTCTCCACTCTCGGCATACAGAGGGTTTTTTCATTCAAAACCTTTTTCTAGATCAAATGAGTATCTAATTAGACATAAGAAAAAGCCTGTTGAGTGGTGTCTCAGTGCAGAACAAACTTTGCTATGACAGGAAGGTGGTCTGAATAGCCTTTGCCTTTATGGCGTCTTAATCTACTTCTTGTCGTTTGCCATCGGTAAATTGATTTTCTTTTAAACAAGTAAGGCTTTTCAAAGGCAGTTATACTGTGAAGTTTATAATCTATACCTTTTTTATTAAGAAGTGCCGCTGTAACTAAAATACTATCCATTGCTTCTTTTTTGCCTCTATAAATATAGCTGTATCTTTTTTCCATTTCAGTGTCATACCATAAATTATAAAAATCATCGGACGCTACTTTGATATTTTGTGGCTTATCCTGATATTTTATTGTGCCAAGTATATGATTGATACCTGTTATACCGTCTGTATCATTATGTCTTCTTTTTCTTTTAAAAATTTTATATTCTTCATAATCGGAGTTAAAATCACCAAGTGCAATAATATTTTTGTTTCTTCCTAGCTCTTGAATTCTTTTTCTAAGTTTTTTTGCAGAAACTATGCGCATACTCTCAGGTCCAGCTTTTGATTTCCAATGATTGACAAGAATATACAAATCTTCATTATCTATTCTAAATTTTGCTTCTAGTATATTTCTATATCTGTAAGAGAATTTTACAGCGATTTCATGAGTGTATATAAAAGGGATTTTACTAAGTATTGCTACCTTTATAGTTGTTTTTTTGAGATTTGCTATTTTATAGTATTGATAATAGACACCATTTCTTTTAAGGGTATAGCGTAAATCTTTGAGTGCTTGAAGAGATTCTATCTCTTGGAGTCCAATGATGTCTGCATCAATGTCTTTTATAACTTTAGCGATATTTTTTAGTTTTTTCTTATAGTTTACATCATTCCAGTTTGATTTTGTATAGGGAATGTATTCTTTGTACTCATGTCCACTATGCTGTAAATCAAAAAGGTTTTCGACATTATATGTTGCTATTTTCAAAGTTTTTTCTCCATACACTAATGAAATGATTAAAACAAGTAAAAAGAGTATTTTCACTTAGTGATACCATTAAGTCTTAATAATTGACTGGTATCTGCATCTCTACCCATCAATTCATGAAAAAGTTCTTGCATACTTTGCGAGCCACCGCGATGTAAGATAAGGTTTTGATACTGTTTAGCTGTTTTTGAATCAAATATTTTCTCATCTATGACGCTATAAAATGCATCTGCACTTAATACTTCAGCCCATTTATAACTGTAATATCCTGCGGCATATCCTCCTGAGAATATATGTGCAAAACCATTTTGAAATTTATTGTATTTTGGTGGCTTAATGAGTGCTGTCTTTTCTCTTATAGCGTCAAGTAGATTTTGTACTGCTTCTGACTGACAGAGTTTCATGTGCAGTTGAAAATCAAAGAGAGAAAATTCTAATTGTCTCAACATTCCCATAGCGGATAAAAAGTTTTTACTGCGTACGAGTTTGTTTATCATTGTGTCGGGAATTATTTCATTAGTTTTATAATGTTTTGCGAACATTTTGAGCACTTGTGGTTCATAGGCAAAATTTTCTAAAAACTGCGAAGGAAATTCAACAGCATCCCATTCTACACCATTGACACCACTCACCTCATTTTCGTTCACTTCACTCAAAATATGATGCAGGGTATGTCCTGTTTCATGAAAGAGTGTGACAACATCATCATGACGTAAAAGAGACGGATTCATGTCAGAAGATGGTGGGAAATTACATACTATAAAGGCAGAGGCTAATTGTTCTTTTTCTTTTTCATCAGTGCAGTGTGTTTGCCAGTTATGCATCCATGCGCCGCCGCGTTTTGATTCTCTTGCTTCTAGGTCAAGATAGATTCTTGCTCTAAGTATATTATTTTCATATACATCATAAGCGTAAGCTTTTTCATGCCATAATTTTTCATCTACTTGCTTACATGTAACATTAAAAAGTTTGTTTAAAAAAGTGAACATTCCCTCTACAACATTTTTTTGTGCAAAATAGGGGCGATATTCTTCTTCATCTATATCATATTGGGCTTTTTTTAGTATTTCAGCATAGTAAGAAGTATCATGACTTTCGAGTTTATATGGGGCAATATTTTGCAGTTCGTTTAGCTCATTTTTTGCCTGTGAAATTGAGTTGTCAAGCAGATTTTCTAAAAAATTTAAGACACTTTTTTCGTCTTTTGCCATTTTTGTGGCAAGAGAGAACTCAGCATAGTTTTTAAATCCCAGGAGTTGGCTCATTTCATTTCTCAAGGCTAAAATCTCATCAATTATTTTTGCGTTTTGAGGGGCGCGTGATACATAAGCACGGTATAACTCTTCTCTTATTTCTCTATTTTTCCCATAGGTCATATAAGCAATATAAGAAGGCATTTGCAGGGTAAATCTGTATTTGATGACACCATTGTCGTCAAATTTTGCATTGTCTATTTCGCTTTGAGGCAAACCTTCTATATCTGCTTCATTTGTGATGATGTATTCATATGTATTGGTCGCATCAAGCAGGTTTTGAGAAAAATTATTGGTAAGTTCGCTTTTTTTGATGTTAATTTCTTGAAGTCTTTGTTTGGTGCTCTCATCAAGATGCGCACCGCTTAATTCAAAGTTTAAAATATTTAATTTGAGAACTCTTGTTTGTTCACTGTTAAGTGCTTTTTTCTCATTTGCTAAAATCTTTTTATAGGCATTGTAAATATTTATGTTTTGAGAAAGTCGCGTTGAATATTCTGTGATTAATGGAAGAGATTCTGTATAAACTTTTTGTGTTTTTTCGGAATTGTTGACGGCATTAAGATGTGATAAAGGGGTGAAAAATTCTTCTAAATATTCGTCTATCATCTCCAAAGGTTTTACAAAGTTTACATAGCTTTTTTCTTGTTGTGAAAGAAGTGCTTCTATTCTTTGATTATTCGTTGCTAAATGTGTTTTTAGGTTTGAGATGAAATTATCTAAATCACACTCAAATGGTAAAAATTTTGTCATATATATTTTCCTTTAGTCTTGTGTATCTTTTTTTTGTCGCAAAGCGCCGTATTTATTTATGAGAATATTATCATACTTATTTGCATCTTTTATTAACTTTTCTATTGCAATTTTACCCTCTTCTTTTGTCAGGGAAGAATCTATAACCAGATAGGAGAGATAAACACTATTTTCATTGATAGAAAATTGTAAATAGGAGAGTTTGTTATTTTCTTCAAGTAAAAAATCATACATTCTTTCTATATTATCTTTTGGAATTGCACAGAGTTTTGCATCCCCAATGACTATACCGTTTTCATAATAGTTAATATTTATTCTCGAAGTTCCTTCATCAATTCTCCATGAAGATTGGCTTCTTCTTGACAAGGTGACATTAATTTCTAAGGCTTGAAGAATCTCTTCTATAAGTTTTGTTGGTCCTATAGGTGTATAGCCTTTTCTTCTGAGTCTGGCAATTTCGAGCTCTGCACCGCATTTGGGGCAATAGTCGTTTTTTATATCTTTTTCTTGAATTAAATTTTTGCATGAAGGACATTTTATAATGTTCTCAACGCCGAGTTTTTTAAAAGCCTCAAGCGCATCTTTGAGATAATGAACGGGTAGAGCAAAACCTAGGTTATTTGCATTTTGAATGATGAAAGTATTTACTCCTGTAACCTCTCCCCTGTCATTTAAAAGAGGTCCTCCACTGTTTCCAGGGTTGATTGCAGCATCAATTTGAATGTATTCCAAATCTCCCATCAGTCTGCTAGCACGAGAAACAATGCCTTCTGTTGCTGTGTAATTAAGACCATATGGATGTCCTATCGCTATAGTTGCATCTCCATTTTCTACATTATTTTTGGCAAACTTGAGTGGGTTTTTTGGTTTTTTGAAGTCATATTTTATAAAAGCCAAATCATAATAAGGATCATCGTAAATAACTTTTGCGATACTTCTTGAAAAATGTTCTGCTTTAATGACGACCTCTTTTAACCCTGAACATACATGAGAATTCGTTATGATTAAATCATCTATGATAAAGCCAGTTCCACTGGCATAAGGTGTCATAACCTGTATAATGTTTTGAATATATGTTTCTAGTAAAATTTGTGTATTCATCTTTATGCCTCATGAAAATTCAGGTTTTTTAATGCAGTGAAATAACTATTTGAAAAATCATTGAGTGAGCTAAAATCAAGTTCATCCCCAAAGGCTTTGAATAATTTATATTGATGTTTGTATTGTGAAGCAATATCTTCGATTTGAGAAATTATATCGTTTTTATGAAATTTATTTTTATCTTTTTCATAATATCCAACGCATCCTAAGGCACGAAAAAAATCAGCATGAACAACAGATATATAAATATGCAGTAGCTTTCTTGCCGGAGGATTTAATCCGTAATTATAAAGAGAGTAGAGTGCAATATAGCTGTAAATAGTCGGTATAATTTGAGGGTGTCGATTGTTTTTGTACCATCGTAACTTGATAAGAGATTCTTCTATGAAGTTTACAAACTCTTCATAAGAGCTTTTTTCAATTTGACTAAATGTATATTTGGCGGCATAAAAATTTGAACTAAAGTCGTCGAAATTGAGGTTTCCGAGAATCAATATATATTTTGCAAGTTCTGCATTTTTTACTTCAAGAAGAGCTTCCTTGTCACTAAAGTAATTTTGAAGCTTTTTCGTTAGTTTCTGATAGATTTTATATTTTGGAACTAATAAGTAGTCAATTTTAAATAAGATGTTCAGATATAAGAAGGATTGCATACCTAAACTGTCATCAGAGGGGAGTGTTTTTATCTTTTCATTGAGCTCATTTACCCATTTGTGTAAAAATTTATACTTTACATGTAACTCAGAAGCATCTAGTTTTTTAATATGATTGATATCCTCTAACTCTTTTTGCTCAAATTCACTCAGTATATGTTCTTTGTCATAATCCGCATTTAATGCTAATTCTCTTAATGGGTAAAAAGCTTTTTGAGGTGTCATTGTAATATTATCAATATAAAGTTTTAATTTTATATAATTATTATCGCTACAGTAATTGACATAAGTAAATTGATAGTTGCGTTCAAGCACATAACGCTTTAATGCAACATTTGCATTGCTGTTTTTAACTATAGTAACTTCAGCATAGAGTTTTTTATTTGTAATGAAACCATTAATTTTTGCAGTGCCTTGATATATAATAAATGCAAGCTTCTCTTTTTCTTTTATAAGTATAATATTTTGATTAGAAACACCATTAGTATAATTCATCAATGAGTTAAAAAAGTATTCGTAAGCATCTAAAATTTCTTTTTTTTCAAATGCTTCGTATGCTTTGGTGAAAAGTTTTTCTTCATCTTTGGCAATATCTGCATTGATACCTCTGCCGAAGTTCTTGGCGCAGTGAGGTTTTTGTCGAAAAAAATGGAACCAACTCATTTGTCTCCTTTTTTGAGAGCTTTATTTTAACAGTAAATATATAAGTATAAAGTTTATAAATGTCATTATAGTAAAAGCTCTCTTATAAAAGAGTAAGGGCGATTTTTCAATTAAGGGAGCATCTTTAATAAAATATGGTTTGACTTTTAGCGGATGTGTAAGCTCATACTTCATTTCGGAATAATGTTCATACCTTTGATCTTTTTCTAGGGCTATAGAACGCATGATGACGCTGTCAAACCAATCTGGAATATTTGAATTATAATAACTCGGTTTTTTCGCTTCTTTAAATGTCGGATTTTGGAAGGGTTCTATTTCACCGTAAGGGTATTTTCCCGTAAGGCTCAAATAAAGTGTAACACCAATGGCAAAAATTTCAGTTGTTTCACTGATAGCTTCGCCCAAAAACCGTTCAGGTGCTAAAAAGCTCGGCGTTCCAGCACGAGATTCATTTGAAAATATTTCTGTGATACTGCCAAAATCAATGATTTTGTATTCTGTTGTAGTTGCATCAACTTTTGCTATCATAATATTGTTTGGTTTTATATCACCATGTACAAGATCATATTTGAGTAAAAATTGAGACATATTTAAAAGTGTTTGTGCCAACTCTACAGCATCATCGGTGCTTACATGTAAATTGGATGATAAATAATTGTTTAAATCTTCTCCCTCAAAAAGTTGCATGACATAATAGCGGTATGTTCTGTTTTTTGGAATGACGGCTTTGGGAAAAAATTTTGCTTTGAGACGTTTTGCATTCCATGCTTCTTTTACGAATAAATCAAGGACAGTGTTATCTTCTTTTGACTCATAGGGCGCAAATTTTATAACATACTGTTTTGTTTTTTTTGTAGCAAGCCATGTTCTTTCATTTTGGATGAGCGGTTTTTCCAATCTATATCCGTCTATGACTTGCTCTGTCTTGAGAGAGGAGGGGATTTCTAGTTTTTGTTGTTTGAGTATTTCTACTTCATCCGCATGGAGTATTTCTAAAACAACTGCTGTTGTATCATCAGGAAGATGATCATTTGTAAGCTTACTGGCTTGCTTAACAAGAGAAATAGCGCCTTTTTCAATGTTGTTTTTAATTTCATCTTTGGAAAGTACACTATATAAACCATCACTACAAAGAAGAATTTTATCATTTTTTTGTATGATATTTTCAAAATAGTAAGGTTCTACCTCTTCACTGATACCAATGGCCTGTGTGAGAACATTTTCATAGCCTTCTTCTTGCATTGCATGATCAGATGAAAGCTGTGTTAATGAATCATCTCTAAGGAGATAAACTCTGCTGTCTCCGACATTGGCACCGTACAGTCTATTGCCCTCTATTACGACAAGAGTAAGGGTTGTGACAAGTTCACTGCGTTCATAATTGAGTTGGGATTCTTTATAAAGAATCGCGTTGATTGAATGGATAAAAGTCTTAATGGATTTTTCGATAGACCATGTTTTTGGACGGATTTTAAAGTTATTGATAAGGTATGAAGTGACTCTTTTTGCAGCTTGTGCACCTTCTTCAGCACTGCCGACACCATCACAAACAATAGCAACACTAAGGTTGCCAATCGTTTTTATATCATAAAAGTCATCACCGGTGAGTTCTTTTTGTTTTGCAAGGGTAAACCCCGAGGTTTTAATATTACTTTTTGTCATTCTTAACCTTTACATGTAACACAGATTATAGTAATAGTTAGCAAAACAAAGGTATAAATTTAAAGTATTTTACGCTTGATTTTTTCTATGTGTGTAATAGAGTGCCATACCTGTACAAATTGCTCCACCAACAATATTTCCCAAAGTTACCGGAATTTCATTCCATAACCACCACTGTGACACACTGACATTTGCACCAAGCATAATACCGGCAGGAATGACAAACATATTGACAACGGCGTGTTCAAACCCTTGTCCAAAGAAAGTAAGTATCGGTAACCACATAGCAGCGATTTTTCCTATGGTTGTTGTTGCTGTTAATGCCATGACAACACCTAAAGAGACCATCCAGTTACAAAATACAGCTTTTAAAAAGACAGTATATATGCCATCTGCACCTATTTTTTCATATCCAATGGTTTTTGCTTCGGCAATATGTTTAATCATATCTATAACAGGAGAAGATTCGACATGTCCGAATTTTGTAGCGACGAGACTGTAAAGAACTGCAAAGAGTAAACTGCCTAGTAGATTACCCATAAATACCCAGAACCAGTTAATAGAGAGTTGACTAATACCTATTTTTTTATCAAACAAAGAGGTTGTCAGTAGTGCAAAACTACCGGTTACAAGCTCCAAGCCTAGTAAAACAATCATCACAAAGCCCACAGGAAAAATTAGCGCGCCGACAATCGGTAGGTGTGTCTGTGTAGCAGCAACAATAGCCAGTGTTGTAGCAACACCGAGTAGGGCACCGGCAAGAGAACCCCGTATTAATAAATCTTTTACACCTAATCCTGCTTTATATGCTCCGGCATTAACCATCCCATCGACAACTACTTCTGGTTTGACATAACTCATATATACTCCTTAAAATTTATACTATATTATAGCTATAAATTGTATGTATAATAATCAATAAATGATTAAAAATTAATCATTTTGTGTCAAGCTGATAAATGGAAGAAGTTCAGAGAAAACAACTGCTCTTTTTGCTTCGACATCTAACATTTTCATGACAAGTTCATTGATATTATTGTCAATATCTGAAACTAATTTCTTGAGAGGTATTAACTTTTCTCTTGGATTTTCATTTGTGAATCTACTGTATGCTGTATAAGGTTCTTGTTTTGAAAGTGCAAAATATATTTTACGACCAAGTTCAAAAAGTTCAAATTCTTCATTTTTTCCGGTTTTTGGAATTTTATTGATATTTAAATTAATGTCAATATTTTTTGCACGCAAATATGCTTGCAGTTGCATATAAAAACCAATATAAGCATGAGAATATTGCGATAAAACTCTGTCATGAAATGCTTCAAAAGATTCATTTTTGAAACGCAGTTTTTTATATTCTGCTACAAGTGTTTCAACAAAATATTTAGAAAATTTCAGTGGAGCAGACTTAATGACTGTGTATCCGTTTTTACCTTCACTGACGATTTTTCCGCCTATAGTTATATGAACACCGTCTTGTGTTTCTCCATTGACTTTTGCTTTACATCCTTCAAAACCGATATCGCCTATTTCGTGTGTTCCACAGCCTTTGACACAGGCTGACCAATACATTCGCACTCTTCCTGATTCAAGAGGAACGGCTGTGCTTAAATATTCAGCCATTTCTATAGCATCTTCTTTATTTTCAATAACACCAAAAGCACAATGCTGTGTTCCTGCACAGGCAACAAGATTGTTAAAATAAGGGGTATTTACATTTTTGTATTTTGTAAAAAATGAATCTTCTAGAAGTATAGTAGTATCTTTAACACCAAGAATGTAAATATTTTGCTCAACACTAAATCTAATTTCACCGTTGCCATGGAGTTGGCTTAACTCAGATACTTTTATAAGCTCACTTCCGGCAAAAATTCCTGAAGGCACGATAACTTGCACACCAAAAGAACCATCACGAAGTTGTACTTTTCCATGTTCAGAATCTATGGGATTTATTTGTGTCATGGTATCACCGGCTGTTGCAAAATTCACACCGGCAACTTCACGAATAGCAGCAGCAATTTCAGGCATGCCGACAGCATCGATGAGAAAGTGGAGTCTATTTTTATTTCTGTTGTCACGAAAACCGTACTTTTGAAAGATTTTTATGAGCGCACCGTAGGCTTTTAGTACTTCTTCTTCATTCGCTAAAAATATATCGGCATTTTTGGCAATCATACCGACTCTGCCGCCAAGGAACATGTTATAGCCGTAAACTCCATTTTTTTGTGCAAGGACGAGAGAACAGTCGTGCCCAAAAACATTACATCTGTTTGCCAGTGAACCTGAAATTCCTGTATTGAATTTTCTTGGAAGTGTTGAGATCCAATCAGGATTTTTTAAAAAAGTTTTTTCAATTTTTTTAAGTAAAGTATATGAAGGAAGAATATTTTCAAAGCCGTCTTTGTCAAATGGATCTGTAACGATATTTCTAAAGTTATCTACACCTGTCTGGTAAGAAGTAAGACCAACTTCATCAAGCCCACTTAAAATAGCAGGCATATCTTCAATATTTAAAAAACGCAGTTCAATTTGCGCTCTTGTTGTAATGTCAATATAATCTTGACCGAATTCTTTTGCAATTTCTCCGATTTTTTTTGCTTGAAGTGCGTTGAGGTGACCGCCTGAGACTCTCACCCTCATCATAAATTGTTTTGGAGTCAATCCATCTTTGTCAAAGATACCGAAACATTTTAAAAAATATTTCTTATCTTCATCAGAGATAGCATCATACCCTTTTTGTGCATACTCTTCTATGGCTTGAAAAGCCTCTATAGGGTTTTTAAGCTCTTTCACTTTTTCAATTTTATTGACTTTCTTATTTCTTGCCTCGTAAGCTTTTTCAAATACATTTAATTGCAAAATATTCTCCATTATTTAATTATATTCTTCCACCGGCTGCTACACCCCAGGTAGTTCTCCATCTAGTTTTAACCATTGAAAGACCTACGATTGCTATAACAACAACAGCTGCAAAGATTAAAAAACCTTCTGTATATCCATTAAAAGCACCTTTTGACCATCCAAGTGTTTTGATGAGTGCAGTTCCGCCTAAACCACCGGCACAACCAACAAGACCCGTCATTATACCAATATCTTTACCAAACCTTTGCGGTACGAGTTGGAAAACTGCTCCATTTGCCATACCAAGGTTTGCCATAATTAAAAACAAAACCAAAATCGCTATATAAAACGGTAATTGTACAAGTGCTGTCAATGCTACTAAAAGTGCTACTGCTCCATAGAAAAAGTAGAGTGCTTTTACTCCACCAATTTTGTCTGCAATATTCCCACCCACTGGACGAAGAACTGCTCCTGCAAAAATTGTTAATGCACCAAAATAACCTGCTATAACTTTAACATTTGGCTCATTAAAGACATTGATACCAAAACTGCTCATGTCTGCTTGGTAAGTATTCATAAGATAAACTTTCATGTATCCTGCAAAACCAACAAAACCACCAAAACTGACTGCATAAAAGAGGTTAAACCACCATGTGTCTTTATCTCCTAAAAGTTTGAGGTAATCTTTTACTTTTTTAGGGCGTGGTGTATAGACCTCTTTTGGAGCATCTTTTGCTAAGAAAAGGTAAGCAATAAAAACAAGTGTTGCCATTGCAGCACCTACACCAAAAACAGAGTACCATCCGAAATATTGAGCAATTTTTGGAGCAAATAAGAAGTCAAGGACAACACCGATATTTCCTGCTCCTGCAATTCCTAAAACAACTCCTTGTAATTTTGGTGGATACCATTGCCCTGCTTGAGGGAGTGCAACAGCAAAAGAAGCTCCTGCAAAACCAAGCCCAAGTGCAACAACAAGTAAAATATTGTATGTTATATGATCTCCAAGAATATAAGCAGTTGTAAGTGATGCTATTACAACCGCTTGTGCCATAAGTGCTGTTACCTTCGCACCAAGTTTATCAACTCCAAATCCAAGTAAAATTCTTAAAATCGCTCCTGAAAGAATTGGAAGTGAAAGAAGTGTTGCTTTTTGTCCAGCAGTAATAATAAAACCACCTTTTGCTAATGCCTCTGCTATCTCTGTTGAAAGTGGCCCGAGCATTGTCCAGACCATAAAACTCATATCAAAATATAAAAATGCCATAAAAAGAGTTGGAAAATGTCCTTGCCCTTTCAGTGCCTTTAAGTTTGCCATTTGTAAATCTCCTAAATAAATTGTTGATGCTATTATAATAGTCCTTTTCTCTATTTTATACATTTTTTTGATTAAGTTTTAAGCAGTTATGAATTTATTAACAAGGATTCTAAAGTGATTAAAAAATAAGCAATTAATTGTAATGAAACATAAAATATCATTGTAATATTTAAAGTTAAGAAAAAATTCATAAGGAGAAATGACATGACATTTACAAACTCGGCTGAGTTATTGTCTTTTCACTGGGTTGCTTACTCTATATATGCTGCAATGATTATTTCAGTTGTTGCATGGTTTGGGTATAACCTTACAAAAAAAGATGCTAAATCAGTTTTTCGTATTCCATTTTACTGGTATATGGCATTTTTGGTTGCAGGCGGTGTGGGACACCACATTTTTACATACAATACGATACCGTGGGTATCACAGGATATTGACAGGCATAATATTACACCGGATGCAAAATATGAATTTGCAATACAAAATCATAAGTGGATAGGATTGCCAAAACAAATAGTGATTCAGTGCGGACAGACGGTTGAATTTGATGTTCACAGTAAAGATTTAGTCTATGGTTTCGGACTGTTCCGTCAAGATGGTTCAATGGTGATGCAGATGCAGGTCAACCCTGGTACGGATGTGAACGGTATTTTAGATTCCAATGATATTTTATGGACATTTAATCATAACGGTGTTTTTGATTTAACATCTACTGAATATTCCGGACCCAGACAGTACAGCGAAGATGGGAAAGATTTAATGCTGGTAAAAGATTTCGTTAAAGTCGTAGGCTGTAAAGATAATGGAGGCATTCAATGAGTTATATAGATACATTAATTAACGGGACAAATTTTGACCATAAAAGTATAAATGCTTTACAAAAGGTGACACTTCGTGCTGTCGTTATGGCATTTTTATTTTATGGATTGGTTGCTATTGAGGGTATGATTATGCGATTGGTTGAGGTGGGGCATGTTCCACTTAACCCTCTACCTGAACAATTTTTTCATCCTGAGCATTTCTTCTCTATTATGACAGTACATCCGATTGTTGGTATTTTTGGTTCGACCTATCAGCTGGTTTTTGGTGCCTTTACCTTTTTGGTGCCTTATCTGACAAAAAAACCGCTCTACAGTGTAAAACTTGCTAACTGGACATGGATACTGATTACTCTGGGGACTGCTTTGGCATGGGTAGCTGCATTTGTATGGCAGTATGCACCGTTATATACATTATACTGGCCACTTCCTGCCGATACACACCAGTTTAAAGTTATTGGTGGAATTGTGTTTATCATAGGTGTAGCACTTATTATGATAGGTACTTTAGGCTTTATATATAATATTTATGCAACGATTTTTGCTCGTGTAGGAATTCATAAAAATAAGACAACAAAAGAGCTTCTTATTTCCGGTTTTGGTATTGACGGATTTTTGAATCTTATCAATAAACTGCGAGGTAAACAGCCCTATACAAAAGAGCCGGCTTTGGCGCTTCCTGTTGTGGCAATCTTCCGTGGTACGGTGGATACTTTCTTGGATGCACTGGTGATTTTGGGTGCAGGTATTTTAATTCTGGTTTATTTGGTTTTTGATGCAAGCGGACATGCACTTGATGTCACGGCGATTGATGCGCTTTTGTATAAAAACTTTTTTTGGTGGGGGCTTGACCTTGTTGCGGATGGTCTGGTACTTATTTATGTAGCAGGTTCTTGGTATTTGCTTGCTACATTGATTACAGGACAAAAGCTTTTTATGGAAAATGTTGCCCGTGCAGCGTTAATGCTTGAGCTTTTGGTTTCATGGATGGTTTGGTCACATCATTTACTTGGTGATCAGGGACAGCCTGAAATGATGAAACTCATCTCCGGTGAGATGGTGACTGCCTTTGAACTGCTGACTCAGGGACTTGCACTCTTTATTACCCTTGTTACACTTTGGAAGGCCCGTCCTTTGAAAATGACTATGGAGTTGAAATACCTTCTAGGGGGACTTGTAGGTTTTGGTCTGGCTGTGCCTGCTGCAATTATTCAAGCAGATATGGGCATGAACAGAGTGCTGCATAATACGCAGTGGATTATCGGTGCGCATGTGCATATTGCTTTGATTGTGGGATTGTATATGACACTTTATTCGGCTCTGTATGTTCTATGGCCACTGGTGACAAACAATACAAAACTTTATTCACACAAACTGGCAAATACGCATTTTTGGCTGCATCTTATCGGCGGAATCGGTATGGGCGCATTTATGGGAATGGCAGGACTTGACGGAATGCTTCGTCGTCACCTTTATGTGGATGGGCAGTTTAATCCTGACATGATATTTGCCGCTATTTTTGGAACGATGCTGCTTGTTGCCTGGGCAGTATTCTTATATAATATTATTATGAGTGTAGGTATCAAAGGACTGATTGGTATATTTTTACCTGCAAAAGATGCAACCGCTTCTTATGGAATAGAAGAAGAGTTGGAACCGGCAGATGACCCGGCATTTGCACAGTAAAAGTTTAATATTTTTTCGGAACCCAGGTTTTAACCTCAATGTCATTAAGTTAAGAAAAAGTATATTATTTTTTTGGAACCCGGACTTCAGTCCGGGCTGAGAGTGACAAAAAAGTTCCAACAGCCGGCACTGAAGTACCGGTTCCAAAGAATTGTTTAACTAAATAGCAATGAGGTTTTAACCTGGGCTGAAACAGCAGGAAAATTTAATTCAGGTTTAAAGACTAAGGGTAAAACCTTATTTGAAAAATTAAAACAATAGGAAAAACAGTTGATAAACTTACAAAGAGTTGCCAATGAAATAAAGACTGTTGGACTGTATGATTTGGTTTTACAGGATGTACAAAGAGTTGCTAAAAAAACAAGAATTACAGAGCATGAAATTCTTGAAATACTGGCAGCACATCCTGAAATTTTACAAGATTATATGCAGACAAATGTCGAATATAATTTGAGTAATATTCATCTTAAAGATATTAATGTGCAAAACCTCAAAGATGAATGCAAACAAGAAGCACAAACCTTTAATGAAAATCTGACAAAATTGCGTGCGTTAGAAAAATATACACTCGATTTTGAACAGAGTGCCACGCTTGTCATCATTTTTTCCATTGAGTTTTTTGTTCTTTTTTCTGTGCAGTATTTTATAGTGTTATTAAACCTTAAAGAGTGGCAATGGTGGATATATTCACTCTTCGCCTCTTCTGTCGCGTTTGCCTATTGGTATGGTAAAAAGCAGAGTAGACTCTATGCCAAAAACAAGCAGCGTTATGAAGTGCTTTATCTGCAAACGCTACAACTCTTAGAAGTATTGGAAGAAAAGGAGTGTGTCAAAAAAGCAGACTTACTAATTCATGAGTGTGAAGAACATGTCTAAAAAAATCAGTGTTGATTATATTTGGAACAAAGAACTGGCTTTGCAGACAAGCAAGCTTTTTTATGATTATGATATGCGCCATTCTGCCAAAAGATATATCGGTTGGTTTTTCGTGGCTTTGGTACAGTTTGGCATTGTCGGTGCTTTGAAACATGAGAGCTACGGTATTTTGTATATTTCTACCTTTTTGGTATTTTACTGGTATTTTGGAAGATGGTATTTGCGTAAAAGAGTGTTGGTGAATTTTTATAAGAAAAATATGCCAAAAAATGTAAAAGTTCATTTTGATATTGACGGGAAGGGGTTGCATAAAGATAAAAAGCTTATTTCCTGGGAAGAAATTACAAAAATAATAGAACTTGAAAACGGTATTTTGGTGCAAAGTCTGCATGATACGCTGTTTTTTCAAAATTCTACCTTTGGATCTGCGGATGAATTGCAACAGTTCTTGGCAATAGCAAAAGCAAAAGGAAAATTATAGTGGACTATTTTTTTATTGGAGCAGTGAGCCTGTTTGTTATAGCTTTGCTCATTGTCGGGGCAGTTATGGATAAAGAAGACATGTGAGACGATGATTAAAAATTAAACAAAGAATTAAAAAAATATTCATTAGCATAGAGTATAATTTCATCACTTAGATATGGAGATACCCTTACATGCAGACACCTTTAGAAAATTTTATAGACTACAAAGCAGATACAGGGATGCAGTGCGGAAATTACTCAATAGATATTCCCCCTTTACAAGAGGGAGAACAGTACCGTTTTCATTTTGATGCGGTTGCCTGTGTTGGTTGTCGTTGTTGTGAAGTTGCCTGTAATGAACAAAATAATAATCCCGCAGATGTTAAATGGCGTCGTGTCGGAGAGATGGAAGGCGGAGATTTTCCGGCTTTTACCCAACTTTTAAATTCAATGAGTTGTAATCATTGTATAGACCCTGAGTGTCTTATAGGCTGTCCTACCGAATCATATATAAAAATAGCCGAAACCGGCATCGTTGTACATGATGATGATACCTGTATAGGTTGTCAGTATTGTACATGGAACTGTCCGTACGGTGTGCCTGTATTTCATGAAGAGCGTAAGATAGTGACGAAATGTCATATGTGTCATGAGCGACTTGACGAGGGTGAATCTCCTGCCTGTGTACAGGCATGTCCGGCTGGAGCGATTGAAATAGAAGTAGTCAATGTCAAAGAGTGGCTGAATCGTGACATTGACGAGCAGGCAAATATGCCGTTTTTACCGGATGCACGCATCACAAATTCTACAACGCGTTATACCTTACCAGAGAATCTGCCCGATGATATGAAAGAGATGGATGAACATATCTTGAAACCTGCACATAAAGAGATACCACTTGTTTTTATGACGGTATTGACGCAGATTTCTCTGGGTGGTTTTTTCGCACTCTTTTTAGGTGACTTTATGAGCTTGTTTGGGTTTGAGAACACCAACTGGATTATGGCACTTTTGGTAATGCTCCCTGCGGCAATCGGTCTGCCTCTCTCAGCACTGCATCTTGGTCGTCCATTTTTGGCACTGACTGCTATGAAAAACATAAAAACCTCTTGGCTTTCTCGTGAAGCATTGGCTTTGGGTGTTTTTACGGGGTTGATGAGTGTTGTTGTGGCGAGTTACTTCTTTGATATTTCTAGGCTATTGCGTTTAATGCTTGAGGGCGTGACTTTACTTGTTGGAATTTATGGAATTTATGCACAGAGTATGATTTATCGCATTCGTGCGCGTCCGTCGTGGAATCGAATCACGACAAACTTTAAGTTCTTTGGTGTGGCATATATAGGCGTTTTTTTAGTTGCATTTATTAGCTCTATATCAAGTGTACATGAAGCGATTATCCCTTTAGCGACTTTAGGAATGCTAGGTGCTTTAGCGCAACTTTTCTTTAGTTATGAAGATATAAGAACACTCGATGCAAAAGAAAATGAGTACCAACTGCAAAGAACAAAAAGACTTCTAAATGAAAATTTTCATAAGGTGAAAATAATTCGTTTTAGCACTTTGTTGCTTGGTGGTGTAGTTTTACCGCTTTTTGCCTTGGTTTTTGTCAGTGCTTCGTTACATGTAACGGCTTCGGTTATGCTCTTTTTGGCAATGATTATTGCATTTGTCAGTGAAATAAGTGACAGATTTTTATTTTATACCACAGTTGTGCCTCTTGGCATGGCAGGTGGATTTTTTGTAGGAAAACAACGATGATAAGTAAATTAAAAGATTTTTTAGGTTTTGATATACAAGAGCAAAAGTATAAACTTTCGCATGATGATACATTTGGTATGATATCGGATGAAAAAAAGCCTGACAAATGGGTTTTTTCTACCTGTGGTTATTGTGGTGTTGGTTGTGGACTCTACATCGGTGTCAAAGATGGCAAGGCAGTTTACACGAAAGGAAATCCTAAACATTTTGTCAATCAGGGAACACTCTGTCCAAAGGGTCTCTCAGAACATCAAATGATAAACTCGCCACATAGAATTCAAACACCGTTGATAAAAAAAGATGCCAAACTGCAACCTGCAACATGGGATGAAGCTTTTACGAAGGTCAGTAATGAATTTAAAAGAATTCAAAAAGAACATGGAAATAATGCTGTATCCGTAATCGGTACAGGGCAGTTTTTAACAGAAGAATTTTATACTCTGGGTAAATTTGTGCAACTTGGTTTGCGAACAAATAATTATGACGGGAATACTACTTTATGTATGGCATCTGCTGTAATGGGGTATAAACAATCGCTTGGAAGTGATGGAGCAACGAGCTCCTATGAAGATTTTACCTTGGCAGATACTATCTTTTTGGTTGGTGCAAATATTGCGGACAATCATCCTATAATTACCTTACATGTAAACAAAAATCCTAAGAAAAAAGTCATAGTGATAGACCCGAGAGCTTCAAAAACTTCACAAATGGCTGATGTCTATGTACCTATAAAACCGCGTACTGACTTGGCGCTTTACAACGGTCTAGCTTATCTCGTGATGGAACAGGGTTGGGAAGATGAAGGTTACATAAAAGCAAATACAAACGGCTATAAAGAATTAAAAAAACATCTCCAAGATTATCCACCGCAAGAGGTGGCAAATATCACGGGTATAGATGTAAAAACGCTCTATGAACTCGCACGAGAATTTGTTTCTAGCCAAAAGGTCATCACTGGTTGGACAATGGGTATTAACCAGTCTTTTATGGGAACAGACACAGTCAGTGCAATTATAAATCTTCATTTACTGACAGGGCATATTGGGCGAGAGGGAACAGGACCTTTTAGTATAACAGGACAGTGTAATGCAATGGGAACGCGTGAGACAGGGTTTACATCTTCTCTTCCGGGATACAGAAATTTTGGAGATGAAAAAGCGTTACAGGAGTATGCAAAAATTGTTAATGTTCCGGAGGAGATTATTCCCCGTGAACGAGGGTATAAATATGCTGAAATCATTGATGCTATAGACAGAGGGGAGATAAAAGCACTGTGGATTACAGCGACCAATCCACTTGTCTCTTTTGTAAATCAAGATAAGCTTCGTAAAACTTTAGCAAAATTGGATTTGTTGGTTGTGCAAGATGCCTTTTTGGGTGATACAGCACAAATAGCAGATGTCGTATTTGCTGCTGCTACCTGGGGTGAAAAAGAGGGGACATATACAAACTCGGAACGCCGTTGTAATAAAGCAAATAAAGCAGTTGAACCATTAGGTGACACAAAGGGTGATTTTGACATTGTACTTGAATTTTCAAAATATTTTGAAGGTGTCAATGAGATGCTTTTTCCAAACTGGAGTGAGCCTCGTGATGCTTTTGAAGAGTGGAAAAGGGTAAGTAAAGGGCAGTTGTGTGACTACAGCGGAATGAGTTATGAACTTATAGAAGAGTTAGGCGGGATTCAATGGCCATGTAATGAGCAGTTTCCCCAAGGAAGTAAAAGACTCTACACAAAAGAGATTCCTTACAGAACACCAGACCAAAAAGCAAAATTGTTATGTTTAGAATGGCATCCCATGGCAGAACCAGTAAGTCCTGAATTTCCTGTTATTTTAAATACAGGAAGAACAGTAGAACAATGGCATACTCGTACAAAAACAAGAGATATAGCTATTTTAGATAATCTGGCTCCCGAAGCATGGGTAGATTTGTCGCCAAAAGATGCTATCAAGCTACAAGTGAAAAGTGGTGATAGAATGAGCCTCTCTTCTGTGAGAGGTAGAATAGATGATGTCATTGTAAGGGTGACATCAAGTGTAAGAGAAGGAACAGTTTTTGTCCCATTTCATTTTAATGAACAGCTTGTTAATACTTTGACAAGTGAAAGTTTTTGTCCAAAGTCAGGAGAACCAAATTTTAAACAAACGGCAATTCAACTGCATTCTCAAAAAGTTCCTGAGGGTTTAACGCTTGAAAAAGAACAATCAAGTGGAGCAATAGCACATCATAAAATAGTGTATGAAGGTGTCGCACATAAAGAAAAAGAGACTCATTTGCAATAATGGAAATTGTGTTATAATCATTTTACTTTAAATGATGGCGGTAATAATTATGCAGGAATGTGAACTGTATCAATACTCTGTACTTTTACTAGTGGTATTATTAGTATTGAGTCTGTTTTTTAATTTTAAACAGCGAAAAAATATTAAAAAGCGTCAAAAAGATGATAATATATTAATTAAGAATGCTTATTACCATCCTGTGACTTCCTTGCCAAATAAGGAAAATCTTAAAATTGTTATTTCTGAGCAAATAGAGAGAGCCATTAGACATGATAAAGTTTTTTTAATACTATTAATAAAAATTAAAAATTATTATGAGGTAAAATTACATTCTAATGTTTTAGCAAATGAATTTCTCATAGAAGCGAGTAATAGATTGTTGCAAAGTACTCGTGATGAAGATATAATTGGACATATTAGTGATGATGCTTTTGTTATAGTCTTTAATGAGTATTTAGAAGAGGAAAATTATAATATTTTACTTAAAAGAGTAGAAGAGTCTTTTACAAAACCACCAGAACTCAATACTAAATACAACATAGATTTTAAAATTTCTATAGGTACATGTAAGTATCCTAATGAAGCAAATGACGCAGATTTATTAATAGAAAAAGCGAGAAATAAGGCTATTGAAAGAGCCTAATATGTCCAAAGCAAAACAAAAGCCAATTTTAAGTATAATTCACGGATTTTTATAAAAAGGTATATACATGACTAACAAACGCGTTTTAGTTAAATTTTCGGGTGAAGCTCTTGCTGGAGAAGCAGGTCATGGAATTGATACAAAGATTTTAAAGTATATTGCCCAAGAGATTAAAACTCTTGTTGACGCAGGTATTGAAATTGGTATAGTTATTGGAGGTGGGAATATTATCCGTGGTGTTACAGCTGCACAAGACGGAATTATTAAGCGTACTTCGGGTGATTATATGGGCATGCTTGCAACTGTTATTAACGGTGTTGCAATGCAGGAAGCTTGTGAACATGCCGGACTACAGGTCCGTATGCAAACAGCTATAAAAATGGAACAAATTGCAGAACCATATATTAATCGTAAAGCAACACGCCACCTTGAAAAAGGACGAGTGGTTATATTTGCAGCGGGAACTGGAAATCCTTTTTTTACAACAGATACGGCAGCAACACTTAGAGCTGTTGAAATTGGTGCAGAAGTTATAATTAAAGCCACCAAAGTTGATGGTGTGTATGATAAAGATCCTGCAAAATACAGTGATGCTGTTAAAATACCTGAACTGACTTATGATCAAGCACTACAAGACCATATAAAAGTTATGGATGATACTTCTATTGCACTTGCAAAAGACAATAGCCTGCCTATTATTGTTTGCGATATGTCAAAACAAGGAAATTTGTTAGACATTGTAAACGGAAATATGAGTAATTGCTCAATAGTAAAATAAATCAAAGGAAAAACAGAGAATGAAAGTTGAAGAATTAACAGCAAAAGTTTTAAATGAACACCCAAATATGGATCGTTATCAGCTAGCAATTGCAGTTGCAAAAAGATGTGATGAGTTAGAAAATGGTGCCGCAAGTAAACTAAATGTAAATACTAGCAGTATCAAATCAGCTGACTTAGCACTGATGGAAATAGCTGAGGGCCTTATAGTAGTTAAAGGCTTTATAAACAAAGAAAAGTAATATTTTGCCTTTGAGTCAAGTAGATGTAGAAAAAGTCAAGCATATTCATGATGTTGCATCGGCGACTTCTTATCTATTTTCTCAAATACCTCAGAGTGAACCCCTTGAAAAAGCACTTGAATTTTCTATAAACTCTCATAGTGGACAGTATAGAAAGAGTGGTGAGCCCTATGTTATTCATCCTATTTTAGTAGCCTCTATTGTAGTTTCAATAACAAATGATGAATCTATGGCTATTGCCGCATTATTACATGATGTGGTAGAAGATACCTCTGTTACGATTACCCAAATTGAAGATTTATTTGGTAAAGATGTTGCGCATCTCGTTGCAGGTCTTACAAAGATTGATGCGATTCGTGATCATGAACTTATTCCATCTCATTCAAATGAAAAACTCGTAGTTTCGGCACTCTCTTTTAGAAAAATGCTTATTGCTAGTATAGAAGATGTTCGGGTTTTGGTGGTAAAGCTTTGTGACAGATTGCATAATATGCTGACTTTAGACGCTTTAGCCTCTCATAAACAAAAACGCATTTCTGAAGAAACTTTGGTTGTATATGCACCTATAGCACACAGATTAGGCATCTCATTTTTAAAAAATATGTTGGAAGATTTGAGTTTTACTTATCTCTTTCCCGAGGAAAAACATCAAATACAAAATTATCTTGACACAAATTATCATGCAATTGAAATGAAGCTCAATGCTATCAAAGAATCAATTATTAAAATTCTTGTACAAAATGGTTTTTGTGAAGATGATTTTGAAATTCTTTCAAGAATTAAGCATAAATATTCTATTTATTTAAAAATGCAAAGAAAAGGTGTGAGTATTGATGAGGTACTTGATCTTCTTGCGGTAAGAATTCTAACGCAGAATCCTGTGAAGTGTTATACAATGTTAGGACTTATTCATTTGAATTTTCGTCCGCTAGCTTCACGCTTTAAAGATTACATAGCAGTTGCAAAAGACAATGGATATCAAACTATTCATACAACTGTATTTTATAATGCTACAATTTTTGAAGTGCAAATCAGAACCTATGAAATGCATAAAACGGCAGAACTCGGTGTTGCGGCACATTGGAAATATAAAAGTGGCGGCAATAATATTAAACTTGACTGGCTTGACAGCTTGCAGTACCAAAATGAATCGGTAGAAGATTTTTATGCACTTATAAAAAATGATTTGTACTCTGAAGATATTTCAGTATTTTCTCCGAAGGGGGATGCTTTTACTCTTCCTCGTGGTGCTGTGGCTCTTGATTTTGCTTATTCTGTACACTCTGAAGTGGGCAATAAAGCTCTCAATGCTTTGGTAAATAAAACAAAAGCTTCACTTTTGACTGAACTGAATAACGGTGATATAGTCAAGGTTATTACCGGAGATGAAATTATTACAAGGTGTTCTTGGATTGATGCTGTAAAAACTTCAAAAGCCAAAACAAATATGAAGTTAAATTGCAATGCAAGAATTCGTGAGATTAATGCAAAAGTAGCAATAAATATAGTATCAACCGCTATGAAATTAAATCATTCAAGAGTGCAGGAATGGTTTGTAAGTAATCATTGTGACAGTGTTAACTCAATTCCTAATGATATAGAACATTTTAAAAATGTTATTCATAAGTATATAACAAACATTAGTAAAAATAATCGTTTTAAAAATTTCATTTCTCGTCATAGATTTAAATTAAAACGGTATGAAATTGCCGGACTTGAAATATATTCTACGACAAATATTACAGATATTGTCTTTGATTATTGTTGCCACCCAAAACATGGGGATGAAGTTATGGGCTTTTTAGATAAGACAAAAGTACATGTACACCATAAATTATGTAACAATGCGGCAAAAATGCTTGAAGAAAATGAACCGATGGTATTTGCACGATGGAAACAAGAAAAAATATACAGATACAAACTTATAGCTTCTTTGCATAACGAAAAAGGTGCCCTGGCTGAATTTTTAAGTTATTTGGTAAAATTAGATGTAGATATAGATTCAATAGAATTAGGCAAAGATAATTCTGATTATATTAAATACTGCGAGCTTGCTTTTGAGTCCAAAGAAGCTGATATTAATTCATTTCATGCTAAAATAGAGTCAAAAATAAAAGTCATTAATTTAGTGCGAACTGATGATGCTTATAAAAATTAAATAGATACAGAGAGAATAAAATGATAGATGAAGCTTTAAGAGAGATAAACAGAGGTTGTGCAGAGATTATTGACAACGAAAGAGTAGAAAAACTTTTAAAAGCTTATTTCCAAGAGGGAAAGACATATACCGTAAAGGCAGGTTTTGACCCAACTGCACCTGATTTGCACCTTGGACATACGGTTCTTTTACAAAAACTTGCAACTTTTCAAAAATATGGTGGACGGATTCAATTTCTTATAGGAAGTTTTACGGCAACCATTGGTGACCCGACTGGGAAAAATACTACACGAAAGGTTTTGTCACAAGAAGATATAGTAAAAAATATACAAAGTTATACAACACAAGCCTTTAAAATTTTGGATGAGAGTAAAACAGATATAGTGTACAATAATGACTGGCTCGGAAAAATGAGTGCAGCTGATTTAATAGCACTTGCCTCTAACCTAACCGTTGCTCGTATGTTAGAAAGAGATGATTTTTCAAAACGCTTTAAAACAAATATCGCCATTGCTACGAGTGAATTTATGTATCCGTTGTTGCAGGGTTATGATAGTGTTTATTTACAATCAGATATTGAAATAGGTGGAACAGACCAAAAATTTAATCTTTTAATGGGAAGACAACTACAAAAAGTATACAATATTAAAAAGCAGCAGGCTGTTTTGATGATGCCTATTTTAGAAGGGCTTGACGGCGTGCAAAAAATGAGTAAGTCACTTGGCAATTACATCGGTGTTTCTGATGAAGCCAATGATATGTTCGGAAAAGTTTTAAGTATCTCTGACGAGCTTATGTGGAGATATTTTGAACTCTTGAGCGAGAAGAGTTTAGATGAAATTGCAGAGTTACAAAGTGCTGTCAAAGAAGGCGAACTTCATCCGAAAAAAGTCAAAGAAGATTTGGCACTAGAAATTACAACGCGTTTTCATAACAAAGAAGTGGCGCAAAATGCGAAAGTAGAATTTGATAAAGTCCATTCAAAAAGTCAAATTCCAAGTGATATATCGGAATTTAGTTGCGATGGAACGATTTGGATTGCCAAAGCCTTAGTTAATTGTAAGATGGAACCATCTACTTCTCAAGCAAGAAGAGATATTAAGCAGGGTGGTGTTAAAATAGACCAAGAAAAAGTATTGGATGATAAATTAGAGTTGTCATCAGGCGAATACCTGTTACAGGTTGGAAAAAGAAAATTTGCAAAGTTAAAGGTTAATTAAAATGAGTTTCAAGTCTTTAAAAATTGGTAAATATGAGATACAAAAGCCAATAGTCCAAGGTGGTATGGGTGTTGGTATTAGTTGGGATCAGTTAGCAGGAAATGTTTCAAAAGAGGGTGGACTTGGGGTTATCAGTTCAGTTGGAACCGGTTATTATAGAGATAAAGAATTTGCAAAAAAACTTGTTGCGGACAGACCTTTAAGCGAAGTAAACTTTTATTCCAAAGAGGGCTTTCATGAGATTATCAAAAATGCTAGAAAAATCTGTGGGGATAAGCCTCTAGCCGCAAATGTTTTATACGCTATCAATGACTATGGTCGTGTGGTTCGTGATGCCTGTGAAGGGGGTGTTGATATTATCATTACCGGAGCAGGTTTACCGACAAATATGCCGGAATTTACAGAAGGGTATCCTGATGTTGCTCTTGTTCCTATTGTCTCCTCGGCAAAAGCCTTAAAAATTATTTGTAAAAGATGGCAGAAACGCTATAACCGTCTTCCTGATGCAGTTATTTTGGAAGGTCCTAAAAGTGGTGGGCATCAGGGGTTTACTTATGAGCAATGTTCAATGCCTGAGTATCAGTTGGAAAATCTTGTCAAACCTGTTGTGGAAGAAGCTGCCTTATGGGGTGGTATGCCGGTCATTGCTGCGGGTGGTGTTTGGGACAAAAACGACATAGAAGCGATGATGGAACTAGGTGCTAATGGCGTTCAAATGGGTACTCGTTTCATTGGAACTTTTGAGTGTGATGCGCATGCAAACTTTAAAAAAGTACTGCTTGAAGCAAAAGAAGGTGACATTAAACTTATGAGTTCTCCTGTTGGTTATCCTGCACAGGGTGTTGTAACAAATTTAACACGAATGGTTGAAAAGAGAGAAGGTCCTGCCATCAAATGTATTTCAAATTGTGTGGCACCGTGTAACCGCGGAGAAGAAGCAAAAGTTGTCGGTTTTTGTATAGCAGATAGGCTGAGTGATGCCTATGAAGGTAACTTGGAGACCGGGCTGTTTTTCTCAGGAACAAATGGTTATAAATTAAATGAAATCATTACGGTAAAAGAATTGATAGATAAGCTAATGCAAGGCGAATAGTAATTCATGATAAAAGCCTTTGTTTTAGTACTCTTTTTTATAAATTCCTTATATGGATTAAGTAATTGGGAGATTTTGAAAAGGGCAGACTCTTTTTCAAAATCTTCAAATAAAAGTAATCAGTTTCGTGCCTATAATAATTATAAAAACTTATACCTTAAAGCCTTATTGGGCAATGATGAAAGACTTAAGTATTTAGCACTTAAAGGTATTATTCACAGTGGGCAAAAACTACATATAGATGTTAAGAAGTACCAAAAAGAGTATAGACAAATACAACATTCTTCAAAAAAAAGAAATCAATTAAAAAAAATTATTAAAGTTAAATCATCTTATACATTAAAATCAATACATTTTAGAAATGGTAGGTTAGTTTTTTCATTTGACAAAAAATTAAAGAAAAATCAAGTGAACTACTTTACTTTGTATAATAGTAAAAAAAGAACTTATAAATATGTTTTTGACATACATGCTTCTATGTTGAAAAGCTCAACGATACTTCGACAAGAGGGCATTGCCAAAATAAAACTTGCACAATATAATTCAAATACTTTAAGACTTGTTATTCAAAATAATACTCCTTTGAGTATTCGTTTTACAAAAAAAAATAAAGAACTTTCTATAAAAATAGTCAATAAATCAAAAAAGACGAGAAATGCGATAACATCCAAAAGATATAAAAAAGAACCACCAAAAAGATTAGATAGAAATAAAATTATTGTCATAGATGCCGGACACGGAGGAAAAGACCCCGGAGCTATAGGCTATAGAAAATACAGAGAAAAAGTAGTGGTGTTAAGTATAGCAAGAGAGTTAAGAAATATATTGCGTTCCCGTGGATATAAAGTCTATATGACTCGAGATGGCGATTATTTTATAAAACTGAGAAATAGAACAAAATATGCCAATAAAAAAAATGCAGATATTTTTATTAGCATTCATGCTAATGCTGTAGGACGCAAGGATGCGAAAAAAGTTTGTGGTATGGAGTGTTATTTTCTTTCAACATCTCGCTCAAATAGAGCGAAAAAAGTTGCTGCTATGGAAAATTCAGCAGATTTAGATGAGATGGATTATTATGGAAAACAGAGTTTTTTAAATACGATAAATTCTCATAATATCGTAGCCTCTAACAAGCTTGCAATTGATTTGCAACGCGGTGCGCTCGCAACACTCAAAAGAA
>Ga0256840_1001022_pt1 | contig 27291 bp, 27 predicted proteins | sample 355202metaG_FD_185969 | JGI IMG/M metagenome (GOLD analysis project Ga0256840, IMG submission 185969) | Hydrothermal vent microbial communities from Mid Atlantic Ridge, Atlantic Ocean - 355-202 | ecosystem: Environmental > Aquatic > Marine > Hydrothermal vents | place: Atlantic Ocean: Mid... | reverse complement strand
ATTTTAGAACCTTCTCGTGCTTTTGTTGATGAGTTTGGTGAACACCTTATGGCACTTGAACCAACTATCAACTATGCTCCAAAAATAAATAAATCTCTTTTTAGAATCTATCGCGATACAAGACGTATGGGGGCTATTAAAGTTCCGCTGAAACATCGAATAGGTATCATTTTTTGGCAGGGTAATGGAAGTCGCATGCAGACTTCATCTTTTTACTTACATTTTTCACCTGATGAACTTTTTGTCGCTGTTGGAGTGAGATGGTTTGAAAAGCCTATGCTTGAAGCATATAGACAATACCTAATGGACCCTCAAAAGAGACAAGAACTCAATGATATCTTGCACTCTTTGATCTCTAAGGGTTACTCTGTTATAGAAAAAGGGTACAAGCGCTATCCAAGGGGTACAAAAGTAGATATGGCACACTCTTACCTGTTTTTATTTAAAGGGATGGCTACATACAAAGTGCTAGACCCTAAGCTAATAGAAGATGGCACAAGACTTATAGATACCCTCTATAAGATCTATGAAGAGATGTTGCCTTTGCAACAGTTTATGTATGAAGTTAGTTTACGAGTAAAGGAAGAAAAATAAAATGGCAAAAGAAGCAGTAGTCCTACTCAACATGGGTGGTCCAAATAATCTTGATGAAGTAGAACTGTTTTTGAAAAATATGTTTAATGATAAAAATATATTAACAATGAAAAGTGATTTGTTAAGAAAGATGGTAGGTGGGCTTATCGTTTTCAATCGTACAGAATCTTCACAAGAGATATATCGTCAACTTGGTGGAAAATCACCCATAGTTGGACATACTCAAAACCTTGTGAAAAAGTTACAAAAAAAATTAGGTGACGAGGTTATTGTAGAGTTTGTGATGCGTTATACGCCACCTTTTGTTCCAGAAGTTATTCAAAAATTAAACAAAGCTAATGTTGAAAAGATTTATCTTATTCCTCTTTACCCTCAGCAGTCCTCAACAACAACAAAATCTTCACTAGAAGACTTCGAAGAGCATTATCATGATAGTGAGGGTAACGCTGTCCTCGTAGAGATAAAACACTTCTTTGATAATAAAACATACAATAAATCTATACTTGAATCTATACAAGAAAAAATAGCAGATGCCGAATATAGAGATTTTGACTTAATATTTTCTGCGCATGGTTTGCCTCAAAAGATAGTAGATTCTGGTGATGTTTATCAGAAGCACATAGAAAAACATGTAGAGATTTTAAAGAAAAATTTAGATGATGCTAAGATGGATTTTCATCAAGTCCATCTTGCATACCAGTCTAAAGTTGGACCTATGGAGTGGCTAAAACCATCCTTAGAAGATAAACTAAAACTTGTGAGAAATAGAGGTGTGATACTATTTCCTCTTGCTTTTACTATAGACAACTCTGAGACAGATTTCGAGCTAGAGATAGAGTATAGAGAGATAGCTGAGAAACTTGGTTTTAAAGAGTATAGGGTATGTAGATGTCCAAATGATAGCTCATTATTTGTAGATGCTTTATGTGAAATATATGAGAAGATGAAGTAAGTAGATGCAAAAAATTATTATCTTTGATATGGACGGTACCTTGTTGGATTCAAAAAAAGATATTACTATAAGTGTAAATCATATACGAAAAATGAACCATTCTCTTGAACCCTTGAGTGAATCATTTATAGTTGAATGTATAAACATGGAAGTAAGGGACTTGCCTTATCTTTTTTATGAAACTAAAACATATGAAGAAAAAGACAGAGAGTTATTTGAAGAACATTATGCTGCGCAGTGTATTGAAAACCCTTATCTTTATGATGGGGTAAAAGAGACATTAACACGCTTAGCATCAAAGGGAGTAAAACTCTCTGTTGCTACAAATGCCCCAACTCAGTTTGCAGTAAAAATGCTTACGCATTTAGGTGTTGCAAATATATTTGATGTGATTATAGGGGCAGATAAGGTAAAACACTCAAAGCCAGACCCAGCGATGTTACAAAAGATACTACAATATTATAAATATGATGAATCTCAAGATAAAGCATGGATGGTTGGAGATAATTCTAAAGATATGTTAAGTGCAAAAAATGCAAATATAAAAGCTATGTTTGCTACTTGGGGTTTTACCCCTGAATCTGATTATGAAGTTGTTATAGAAGATCCAAAAGAGATTATTTCCATCGTAGACCTCTAAAAAACTCCATCTCATTTGCACTTATGATTCGTATCATATTGGTAGATCCACTTACTCCCACTGGGTCACCAGCTGTGAGTATGTATTGTGCTTGTAGATTTAAAATTCCACTTTGTAAGCCTTGTTCCATCAAGTCTGACATCATCATGCCTAAGCTTTCATCATTGACATTAAAAGTTGGCTCTATTCCCCATGAAAGAGTTAAATGTTGCGCAGTTTTAAGGGAGTGCGTAACTGCAAAGACTGGACAATATGGTTTATATCTGGCTATTTTTTTCGCAGATTCCCCAGAAGAGGTGATACAAAGTAAGCCATCTGCTTTTAATGTATCACTAAGTCGTACAGCTGCTTCATTAATGTTGTCAGCTCTATCATTACAGGTGATATATTTATACTGAAAAAATGGATATTTTTGCTCAATTCCTTCTATCGTTTTGACCATAGTTTCTACTGCTAGGGCAGGGTTGTGACCAACTGCACTCTCTTCTGAGAGCATAACTGCATCTGTGCCATCTAATACGGCGTTAGCTATATCGCTTATCTCCGCTCTAGTAGCAGTATCATTTTTTGTCATTGAGAGAAGCATTTGTGTCGCAGTTATAACTGGTTTTGCTGCACTGTTTGCTTTTTTTATGAGCATTTTTTGAACATTGGGGACATCATAATAGGGGATCTCAATTCCTAAATCTCCACGTGCTACCATCAAGCCATCACTTGCTTGGAGGATACCATCTATATTTTTAACAGCATCAAATTTTTCTATTTTTGCTATGAGTTTAGTCTCTCCCCCGTATTGTTTAATAATATCTCTCGCTTGAATCATATCATCAGCATTTTGGACAAAAGATATTGCCATAAAGTCAACATTGTTTTGGACGCCCCAAAACATATCTTTTTTGTCTTTTGGAGTAATGATATCTATGCCAAGTTCAGTATTTGGAAAATTAACACCTTTTTTTGAACTTAGTATGCCATCATTTTGAATCTCTACTTGTATGCTCTTAGCATCAACGTGTATCACTTTTGAACGGATGATACCATCATACATATAGATATAATCGTCAAGCTTTAGTTGCTTGAGAATAGTTACTTGGTTTATACTTAAAATATAATGTGTGGGTGTCAGTTGTTTTCCTACAATAGTTTCTTGAGTGAATTCCACAATATCTCCACATTTAAGTGAAAAATCACTCTCAAGTTCACCAATTCTGACCTTAGGCCCACTAATGTCTTGCAGTACGCCAACTATTTTTTGTGTATTGATAATAGCTTGCCTTATGCGTGCGAGTACCTCAGAATGGTATGTGTGAGTGCCATGTGAAAAGTTAAGTCTAAATACGTTAACCCCAGTTTTTATAAGCTTTTGTATAGATTCAAGTGAATCAGACGCAGGACCAAGAGTTGCTAAGATTTTAGTTTTTTTATGCATAATATTATTATACATCTTTTTTATGATAAAATACTAAAAATATAAGGGCACACTATGTTTGATAATGATTTACTTCTTTCCTTTGCTTTCATGTCTTTACTCTTTTTAAGACAAATCTCAATATTAAAACAGCCAAATAAAATCAACTATGCACCTCTGATGATTGGGATTGGAGTTGTGAGTAGTATAGTGCATTTTATTATTCACCCTGAGCATCAAGACTTTGTCCTTTTGCTCCGTGAATCCTCTTTTCCTTTACTTATAGCCTTAATACTGTTTGTTATTATGAATATTATGCATCAAGCAGTTGAATCAGAACAAAAAAGAGTGCAACATGAGTTTACAAAAGCACTTATAGAGCAAATTACACAACTTAAGTCTTATACATCAGAGTTAGAACTTAAAATAAGACAATCTCAAAAATCTGACCTCGAAGCAAGAGCGGAGGTGCGCGAGCAATTTACAAACGATATTAAAGCATTAGAAGCAATCCAAACAAATCAAAATAAGTTTTTAAATAAGTTTGATGAGATTGAGATGTGGAATAAAGGAGTGTCTCTAGCTTTTGAGAATTTTACAAAGGTTCAAATGCCTGCATTTGATGATGTTGTGCACAAACATATAGATATACTGAGAGTTTCAGAACAAGACCATTACAATAAACTAAGTAAGTTACTTCAGCGAGCTGTAGATAGTAGGACAGATATGTCACAAGATTTAGAGGAATTAAAATTAAACATAGATGCAATTAAAAATGTATCTAAAGATATATCTAATACTATTGTTAAAAATACTATTGCAAAATTAGCAAATGTGTCCGAAGCGTTTGAATCAGAACTTCTTTCTTTAAAATCACACTCCGAGAGTTTAAATACTTCTTTACTTGAGAGTGATTCTAAAATAGGTAACATTCGAAACGAGAGTGAGATGTTAATGCGACAAATGTCATTGTCAGCGAGTAAGATGAATGAGATAGAACAACAGAATTCTTCGGTACATGATTTATATTCTATGATGAAATCTTTGATGAATGATGTAGAGGCTATAAAGGGTGACTATGTAAAGTCTCAGTCTCAATTAGCACAAGTAGCCAATGAGATAAAACGTTCACAACAAGAAGAGATAGATAGTGTAAAAGATCAAATGGAGTCATTGATAGTGATACTCACAGGAAAGATCGACGCTTCTTTAGAAAAACTGCATAAGCATTACCACATCGCAAGTGAAGATTTATCTCAAAGTGTTCAAGAACTTACAAAACGTGCGCAAATGAAAAAAGGTTATGAATAGAGATGCAAATTAGAGTCTATTACGAAGATACAGATACAGGTGGTATAGTGTACCATTCAAACTATATAAACTACTGCGAACGTGCTCGGAGTGAGGCTTTTTTTTTGAGGGGTTTATCTCCTGAGTTAGAGACAGGTGGGTTTGTTGCTAAAAAGCTAGAAGCGAACTTTATAAAACCTGCAAAACTTGGCGATATTTTAGAGATTAAAAACAGACTTATTCAGATGAAATCAGCATCTTTTTCTTTAAAGCAAGAGATTTTTAGAGAAGATATTAAGATATTTGAGCTTAGCATTACACTTGCTTATGTAAATCATAAAGGGAGACCTCAAAAGTTAGGTGAACTAAGTACGCTAGTTAAGAGCCTCTTCGACGACTGACTCATACTTTATGAATCTTGTTTGAGATGGTCTAAGTAGCTCTATAGGGTATTGCATTTGATTGTCTAGCATCTCTATGTTGTACTGCTTGTCTTGTCGAGTGATTTTATTGAAAAAATAATCCATTCCTACCGTAGTTGTATAGTTAATCCAATCATAGACTATGTCATTACCAAGGAGCGAATTTGTTTCTATAAATATAGAATTATTGTGAGTGATAGAGTTTGCAATAATCATTTTTTCTCTGTCAACATACTGGGTTAATGAGAGTACCAAAGGGTTATAGTTAATTTGAGTGGAAAGAACATTAGTTGCGTTAACATCGTACATAGTGATTTGTGACATTATCATCGATGTCTTTACGATAGGTGTATTTATAAACATTGATCCTTGCATAATGTCATCGTTATAAAGCAGTTGCTCTTCTATGTTTGTAACACGTCTAGGGATGGAATACTTGATAACTGTTCTATTCTCATCTCTTAATACTTGAGTATTATCAACTTGAGCATCAAATTCATCAAGCTCTATAAAATAGCCCTCAGAGTTATCTGAAAGAATCTCTTGTGTTGCATTTTCATCAATTTTTTCTTTAAACTTGAATTTTTCCTCTTCATATTTTGCTAGAGATTTACCAATAGTAGATTTATCGTAAAATATTACGAGTGGAGAAACAGCCTCTTGTAATAGTACATCACTCTGTGCCTTGTAATCGATACCACCAAAATAGATGTTTGGAAGGGTTGAGTTAATGTCTTTTTTATGTATAGTCGGAAAATAAATCTCTTCGTAAGGATTTAAACTGACTAAGGTTTCTGCTCCTTTGAGTGTCAAGGGAGCGATGATGTAGTTGAACTCATCTTTTTGCATTTTTAATAAGGCAGCTTCAACATCTTCAAACTCTTCGCTTTCTATATTGTATGTTTTAAGCTCAAAGGATTGATTTCTGGCTATGAGGTAAGCAAAAGCAGCATTTGTTGTAGAAGCAGCATAGCGTCCTATCTTTTTGTAAGGTAAAAGTAAGGCTATCTTTAGTTTCATCTCTTCTATACTCGATCCAAGGTTTAAAACAGAGATGCTAATCATTCTCATCTCATCATGCTCTGGATTACTTAATTGAGTAGAAGATGCATGTGCTAAAAATGAAAAAATCAAATCATTGTCTAGATACTCTTGCATACAGCCCTCATCACACGGGTAAGGATCGAGGTTCTGAACGTAGGTTTTTGGTAGTGGTATGTTAGATACAAGGTAGCTTTGAGCTAACAAAGTTATGGAGAAAAAAGTTAAAATAGTTAAAATTATTTTCATAAACAGCTCTTTATAGTTTTTAAATCTTGCATAGTGGTTTTTTTACTTTCAGGGTTTCTTAGTAGAAAATTTGGATGATAAATAGGTACTAGTTTGTAGCTGTTAAAGTCGATGATATGACCTCTTACAGATTCAAAATCCTTGTCTTCGTTTATTATTTTAGCATAAGCATCTTTACCTAAGGTTACAATAACTTTTGGTTTGATATGTTCTATTTGAAAAAAAAGATAATTTTTACATGATTCCCACTCCGAACTTGAAGGTACATTTGAATTTAATGTTTTACATTTTATGGCATGAGTATAGTATATATCACTTGTTTTGAGCCCTATAACCTTTTCTATCATATTTTTTAAGGTTTCACCTGAACGACCTGTATAGTATTCATTCTTAGCATCATCATTGGTTGATACATTAAAGTCAATAATCATAAGTTCAGCATTTTCATTTCCAAAGCCACTCATGCTTTGTGATCTTGACTTACTTAAGTCACAAAGGTGGCAACTACTTATGTTATGTGTAAGTTGAGTTAAATTAAGAGGTTTATCATAATGTGCATTATGATTTATTGAAAATTGATCAATATACTTAAACCCAGCAGATTTTAGCCGATATAAGTTTTGAAGTAAGGCTAGATTTTGGTATGAATTCAATGGAAACCTTAAAGTGATATTTTTATACATAGTATATAAAAATAGATGTTAAAAGATACTTTATATAGATTCTTAGGTTTTTTTTAGTTATACTCTTATGTGATAACTTATTAAAATGGATATAAATTGGATAAAGATAGAAAAAATAATTTAGAAGTTTCTGAATATATAATAGAATCTTCATCAGATGTCGCTAAAACAGTAAGTGCAATTAGTAAAAATAAAAATAAGAATACAATTATACATATCTTCTCTATTATCCACAATACTGTACTAGTCCAAAACTTAAAACTGGAACTTTCAAAAAGAGTTCAAAGTGCTAAAGTTATTCTCTTAAAACATAAAGATAGAACAAAAACCAGAATAGTCGTTTATAGATATGACTATGAAGTTGAACTCGACGTTGCAGAAAGTAATATATTGGACGAAGTCTTTGTTGAAAATAAATATCTTGAAGGAGAGTTGCAAAAATGCAAAATTCAACTTCTTAATGGTTACTTTACTGACCACTTAACTCACCTTCCAAATCTTTACCAACTTCGAAAAGATTTAACAGATGAAGATGAAACTGGCTTAGTAAGTATTGTTATAGATGACTTTGCGACTATTAATAGTTACTATGGCTTTATTATTGGTGATTTTGTCATAGAACAAGTTGCAAATTACTTAAAAGAACATCTTGATGAAAAAGTGTATAGAGTCTCAGGAACAGAATTTGCGATATTGTTAAAAAATAAATCAGACTACTACTCTTTAAATGAATATATCAATGAACTCTACACAAAAATAAGTAACATAGATGTAATGTATCAAAATACTAAGATTGTGATAAGTCTTACTTTGGCTACTTCTGCAAGCAATTCTAATGAAAATATTTTCTCAAAGGTTTCTATGGCTTTAACTTATGCAAAGAGAAATAAACTACCTTTTTGGATATATGAAGATAGTATGCGTTTTAAAAATGAATATGAACAAAACTTAAGTATCTCAAGTAAAGTAAGACATGCTGTGCAAAATTTAAAAATTATCCCATATTTTCAAGCAATTATAGATAATAAGAGTGGTGAGGTAAGTAAATATGAATGCTTGGCTAGACTTATGGATGAAAATGATAACGTGATATCGCCACTTCTCTTCATTCCTATTGCTAAGCGTATAAAAGTTTATAAGTTAGTGACAAAGACCATTATAGATAAGTCTTTTGAAGCTTTTAAAGAGAATAATTATGAGTTTAGTATCAATTTATCCATAGATGATATTATGAATGTTGAGATATATGATTTTATTATGCTGAAGTTAAAAAACAATGAGGCCGCTAAGCGTGTGATTTTTGAGATAGTAGAGTCAGAAGCAATTCAAGATTTTGACAAGGTTGCAAAGTTTATTAATGAAGTAAAAAGACATGGTGCAAAAATAGCAATAGATGATTTTGGAGATGGTTACTCAAATTTTTCATACTTAATAAAAATGAATGTTGATTATCTTAAAATTGATGGTTCACTTATAAAAGAGATGGATATTGATACAAGTTCTCTCTTGGTAGTAGAAACTATAGTTGATTTTTCTAAAAAACTTGGAGTTAAAGTTATAGCAGAGTTTGTGCACTCAAGTACAGTTATGGATAAGGTTAAAGAGTTGGGAATAGAATATTCTCAAGGTTTTTATATAGATAAGCCAACTGTTGATATAAAAATTGAGGGTGAAAAAAAGTTGTCATGAATTTTAATATTTCATTAAGCCCTAAAAATAGGACTTAAAGATTACTCAGTTACTTCAACAACAACAGCAGTTGATTCCCAGATACCGTGTTTAGTACAGTAGCCATGAGCAGTTAAGTTTAGTTTTTTACCCATTGGGCGGATGTTAAATGTAACTTCACAGTGAGACTTTTCGTTACCTAAAGTTCCTGGAACAAAAGAAGCAGATGCTAGTTTTGTGTCTCCATTGAAAAGAGTAATAGACTCGATGAAGTGATCAAAATCATCTGGATGAGTATATTCTTGACCCATTTTTACATTTACAGCTAACATTTCGCCTTTTTTAGCAACACCTTCAACAGTGATGAATGGTGAGTGACGGTCTATTAAATCTTTTTTAGCTTCACGTTCTACATTATCTATGTTTTCGTATTTATTAATCTTTGGCATTTTCATGTCCTTTTTTTATTTTATTTGCAACATTATATCAGTAGATGTATTTAACAAAATATAAATAAGAGTTTATTTGTCTTATTTAAGAATAGTTTAATTTATGCTTTTTTAACATAAATATGGATAAAATCGCGTTAATACAATATAAAGAGTTTAAATATGCTAAAACCATTACTAATAGAGATCGGTGTTGAAGAGCTTCCAGCAGTCCCACTTTTAAAAGAATTAAAAAATATTGAAAAAAAATATATGAATATTTTAGAAAAAAATTCATTATTATGTGAATTTGAATTTTATTATACACCTCGTCGTTTGGTTCTTTGGCATAGAGAGTTTCAAGCACATCAAGAAGATAGTGTTGAAGAATTTTTTGGAGCACCAGTAGTTGCAGCTTTTAAAGATGGTGAACCTACGAAAGCTGCTATAGGTTTTGCAAAAAAATGCGGGGTAAGTGTTGATGAATTAGGACGTAATGAGAAAAATAATAAAGAAGTTTTATACTATAAAAAAGAGCTAAAAGGTAAAGCGTCCACTGAACTTCTATCAAGCATCATAAATGAATGGATTAAGTCATTAGACTTTGGTAAAGCTATGAGATGGTCTAGCAATACTGAAAGTTTTATTCGTCCTATTCGTTGGTTGAACGTGATGTTAGGAGATGAATTAGTAGATGCTGAACTTTTCGGTGTAAAATCATCTAAAAGCACTTTTGTGCATCGTATCAGTAATTTTGAGTCTATAAAACTTGACAACGCAAAAGATTATTTTAATAGTTTAAAAAATGGTGGAGTTACACTTTTCCAAGATCAAAGACGTGAAGATATCTTAGCATCATTTGATAAGTTGGAAAAAGAACATAATATCAAGATAGAAATAGACAAAGATTTACTTGATGAAGTTGTAGCTATTACAGAAAATCCAACTCCTTTACTTGGTACGTTTGATAAAAAGTTTTTAGAACTTCCACCTGAAGTGATAATTACTTCTATGAAAGAACATCAAAGGTATTTTCCAGTTTTTAAAGACTCTAAACTATTGAACAAATTTTGTGTAGTTTCAAATGCATTTACAGATGACTTTACAGAAGTTGTGGCTGGTAATGAGCGTGTGCTTCGTCCACGTTTAGATGATGGTTTTTTCTTTTGGGAAAATGATTTGAAAAATGGTTTAAGTACAAAAGGGCTAGAAAAGGTTGCTTTTTTTAAAGGTCTTGGAACTGTAGCGGATAAGATAGGTAGAGAAGAAAAAATCGCTGTAAGTTTAGCATCAATGTATAAACTAGATGCTATTGATGATTTGAAAAGAGCTGTTCGCCTTGCTAAAGCTGACTTGATGAGCGAAATGGTTTATGAGTTTACTGAACTTCAAGGTCTTATGGGTTACTATTATGCTCTAAAATCTGGTGAAAATGAAACTGTAGCCTTAGCTATTAAAGAGCAGTACTTACCAGATGGCGAAGATAGCGCACTTCCTTCGACTAAATTAAGCGCAATTGTTGCTATGAGTTTAAAACTTGATACTCTTATTGGTTTGTTTAGTGTTGAGCAAATTCCTACTGGTTCACGTGACCCTTTTGCACTTCGTAGAGCTGTTAATGGAATCATAAAAATTGTAAATGAGTTTGAGTTTGAATTTAATATAGCAGATACTATAGATATGCTCTTAGCATCATACGCTGATTTTGATAGGAAAAAATTACAAACATTTTTCTTGGAACGTGTAAGACAATTTTATAAAGTAAATCCATCTATTATAGAAGCTGTACTTGCTTCAGGAGAAAGAGATTTACTAAACATTGGTAAAAAGATAAACGCACTCAATAACCTTGTAAACAGTTCAGACTTTAGCGAAGTTAGTACCACGTTTAAACGTGTTGCAAATATCACCAAAGATATTGACTTAAGTAAAGAGATGATTGTAGATATTAAGTTGTTTGAAGAGAATGCTGAAAAAACATTATTTGAAAAGTACAATAAAGTAATAATATCTTCATTTATAAGTTTTGAAGAAGAGCTAGATGCTCTGCTTGGTTTAAAACCTGAATTAGATAAATTTTTTAGTGAAGTTATGGTTAATGCTAAAGATGAAACTATTAAAAATAACCGTAAATCTTTAGTTGCTAGTGTTTATAAAAGTATCTTGAAAATTGCAGATATAAAAGAAGTGAGTATCTAAATCTTGATGTATGATATCGCGATAATTGGTGCTGGTATTAACGGTTCAAGTGTCGCCTATGAAATGCTTCATGCTGGTAAAAAAGTCATCATATTTGATGGTAATGGTATAGCTCATGGTGGAAGTGGTGCTGCTGGTGCTTTCATCTCCCCGAAGTTTTCCAAAAGCGGAGAACTTAAAGAACTTATAGATAAAGCATTTCTCTATAGTATGCAGTTCTATGAAAAAAAATTCCCCCAGTTACTTACAAAAGCCCCACTGCAACATATAAGTAAAGAGGGTGAAAAATTCCCCTTGATTGATGCAGGGATTGTAAATGCACAAGCTATGTGTAATGCTTTATGTAAAGGTGCTAAGTTTATCAATAAAGATGTAGAGGATATCTACTATGAAGATAATCAATGGATTATTAATGAAACCTATAGTGCAAAAAAAGTCATTCTCTCTACTGGTGCATATAAGGCTGTAATTAAAGAACCATATGTTGAGCTTCGTGGAGTGTGGGGTCATCGTATTGATGTTAAAACTTCAACTATCAATGACAAGTCAATTCATCAATTTGTTTCTATCTCTCCTAGTAAAGATGGTATTGTTGCTATAGGTGCTACCCACAATTTAGATTATCATCCCCAAACTTCAAAAGAACCTTATGATATGGGGGATGGACGCTTAGAGTTACTCGAAAAAGCTTCCCGTACTATAGAGCTTAAGGATGTCGAAGTTATAAAAGACTATACCGGTTTACGTTCTGGTTCTTTTGATTATATGCCACTCGTAGGCTCATTAGTCTTAGCAGATGAAACATTGGTGTGTTGTGAAAGGAAAGTAAAAGTGAAAAAAGCTAACTATGAGGATTTTGTGTACTATCCAAATCTGTATATGATAAATGGTAATGGTGGTTATGGTTTTGTTCTAGCACCATATTTGGCCAATATATTAACTGAGAATATATTGAGTGGAAAAAAAATAGAGGATAAAATCAGCCCAGCTAGATTTTTTCATAGGTGGGCAAAAAGAAAAAAATAGCTTAGGGAAGTCTTGTTCGAAGAGGTGGGTTGGACATAAAGGCACCTTTAAATGCGTATGCTCGTGTCTCTTTAGCTTTTCCTGGTGAGGTTGGCGCTAAAAAATAAGAGTTTTCTATACATTCAGTGTCATCGTGATTTCTATCATAGATAAATATAACGTCCTTGCCTAGTTTTTCAGCCTGTAGGGCTATGTTTTTAGCATACTCTTTGATACCCTTGTGTTGTAGCTGATACTTATGCCCAACGCCCATAAATACCCACTTACCACTTATGGGAAAGTTAAGAGCATCATGATAATTCATCTCTTTGTCAAACATAGTAAGTTGGTTTGAATAGTAAAGGTCAATATCTACTGCAAATTTATCTATAGCTATAGTATCTTCTAAATCTGCTTCATTGAGTCCAAACAAGTACTTGATTTCTATAAGTTTACCCTTGTATAAACTTTTTGTCGCCTGATAAGCAAGGTTTGAAAAATCATCAAAAATTAACTCATCAAACTGACCATTGAACTCATAACCTTGGTCGCGAAGTTTTTCATTTGTTTTGTACCCAACTGGTGTCATATGAGGGTTATATAAAAAGATGGTACCTACTACATGTTTACGCTTTTTTTTGAGTTTAAGTTCTAAATCTTTTGTTGTAATGGTTTCATCATCTTCATTGATGTAGAGATAGTGTTCGACTAAAAATTCATCATCAAATTTTGTATCAAATCTGCCAAATATTTGCATAAAGCCATCCTAAAGTAAATTATGTGGAAGTATAGCTAAATTTACCTGCTATAATTTTGTATGAATATTTTCTATATAACTTTTGTCTTCATCACTTTAGGCGTCATACTTTTAGCATCATATCAAATTAAAAAATACTTTAAGGACATAAATGATGGCTAATATAGGTTTTTTTATCAAGAAAATAATTACATTTTTTGTAGAGCCTTTAGGCTTAGTGATGACATTATTTGCTTTGGGTCTTGTTTTTTTATATCTCAAAAAAGATAAATTTGCCAAAAGCTTTTTGTTGCTTAGTTTCGTTTTATTGTTTTTATTTTCATTTCCACCTTTTGCAAACTTTTTAACAAAAAGTTTAGAAAACCAGTATCCTAAATACAGCTACGATGCTAAGATTAGCTACATCCATGTTTTAGGTGGTGGGCACAATACTGACAAGACGCAACCTATAAGCTCTCATCTTGGAAATGCATCAACTAAAAGAGTATTAGAAGGGATTATTATCTATAAAAATACTGATGATGCTAAGCTTATATTTACAGGTTATGAAGAAAAGACCGATATATCTACAGCGCATATGAATGCCGAGTTAGCACTTGCCCTTGGTGTTCCAAGAGAAGATATAATTATCAACGGTGTTCCAAAAGACACAGCAGAGGAAGCTCTGTTTACAAAAAGTATAGTGGGAGATAATCCTTTTGCCTTGGTGACATCAGCATCGCATATGGTTCGCTCTATGATGCTTTTTAAAAAACTTGGCATGAACCCTATACCAGCACCTACGTATTTTCAAAAAACTGATACTTTTTATGTAGCACCAAGTATTGATGCTTTAGAAAACTCCCGAATGGTTATTCATGAATACCTTGGAATACTTTGGGCAAAAATAAAATCATGAAGAAACAAGATATTCTTACGCAGCTCCAAAATCTTAGTGAAGATAAATATAAAAATTTTAATAGTAAAATTATCCCTACCAAACAGCTTATGCTTGGTGTCCGCATCCCCATACTCAAAAAAATTGCTAAGCAAATTATAAAAAAAGATGCCACAAGTTTTTTAGTACTTAATAAGGCGAACGTATATGAGATGGTGATTCTAGAGGGGCTTGTTTTATCATTTATAGATAAGCCATTTAAAGAGTTAGTCCCCTCAATTGAGAACTATTTGGATAAGGTAGATAATTGGGCACAAATAGATAGTCCAATACTATCTTTTAAAAGCATAAATAAGGACAAAACTTTTGTTTTGGGCGTTGTGAAAAAGTGGCATAAATCTGAGAAAGAGTATGTTGTTCGGACTGCTTTAGTCATACTCCTTAGTTATTATGTTCAAGAGGAGTATTTAGCAGATATATTTAAGTTGTCTCAAGAGGTAAAGCATGAGGGTTATTATGTCTATATGGCAAATGCTTGGCTCATTTCTGTATGTATGGCTAAATACCCAGATAAAACTCTTGTTTTTTTTAGATCAAATAGCTTAGATAAAAAAACACATAACAAAGCAATTCAAAAATCTATAGAAAGTTTTAGGGTTTCAAAAGAGAATAAAATAATTATGAAAAAGTTAAAACGTTAGTATTTAATCTTTGCAAGATAAAGTCCATTTGCTTTGGCAGGCTTGATTTTATGTTTTACTTCTAAGCGAAGTTGCTCTTGTATCTCCTTAGCATCAAGTGTTAACAATGCTCCTACCATGAGGCGTATTTGACTTCTTAAAAAGCCATTTGCCTCAAAATATAAAACTGTATAACCTTTATGTGTGTAGGTAAGTGCCTTGTAGATTTCTCTTATGGTTGATTTAGTATCACTTCCCTTTTTTATGAAAGATTCAAAATCATATCTTCCTTCAAAGAGTTTAACGTTTTCTTTGATATTTGCAAGGTCGATGTTTGGGTAAAAACTGACAAGTTCATCTTCAAATGGATTCGAGGGTTCATTTTTTATGATGTATCTATATACTCTTTTTTTAGCATCATATCGTGCATGAAAATTATCATTTACATTTTGTATATTTTTTATCGCGATACTCTTTGGTAGCATCTTGTTTAAAACATCTTGTAACTTTTTGATATCATTCCAAAAGAGTGGTATATCTATGTGTATCACTTGTCCAGTAGCATGGACACCTTTGTCTGTTCTCCCACTTGCTACGAGTTTTGTGTTGATATTTAGGCGTTTTAGAACAAGTTCTATCTGTCCATTTACAGTGTTTATAGAACTTTTTTGCCTTTGTGAACCGAGGTATGATGTGCCATTGTAGGCGAGAGTTACTTTGACACGCATTTAAAATTTATTGACAATGATTTTTTTATAAAACAAGTAGGTTACAATACTCCATAAGGATATAACCGTAGGGATAGCGAGATAGCCAAGTGGGCCACGAAGACTCAAAATCGCTTCATAATAAGCAATAATTCCTAAAAATAGATAAAGATAAATTTTCCCTTTATTGTGTCGTATGTGAACTATACCGATAGTTGCTGCTAAAAAAAGTGATAATAATGGAAAAAGGCTCATAAGAGTATTGGTGATGATGATACGCTTTTTTTTATCTTTATCTATGTCAGATTGCCAGTACTCAATAGGTGTTTCATATTTTTTTAAATCTATAGACATAGCATCATTAATATACATAGTGCTAAAGTTAACTTGAGAAAACTCATCTTTGTGGTAGCTGTACCCCTCTCCATTTTTTAATCGGAGTCTGAGTATGCTTGAGTCATTGATGATTTTAGCATTTTTTGCACTTATGAGCACTTCTTCAGAATTTGTATGGCTCTTTTTAAACAAAAAGACATCTTCAAAGGTGCCGTCTGGGTTGTCCTTACCTATATACAAAAGCCATTCACCAAAACTGTGTCCAAATTCAGATGCAGAGAGGTTAAACTTTGCTTCACTCTTTTTATAAGCATAAAAGTTTTTGTAGAGTGTTTTTGCGTGGGGATAGAGAACTAAAAAGTTAAACAATAACAATACACTCAAAAAAAGAGCAGGTTTAAGAAATGTTTTTAAGATGAAGTTTGGATGAATTCCAAGAGAGAACAGCACTACGATTTCATTATCAGTTGAGAGTCTAAATAGGGTGAGAGAGATAGCTATAAAAAAAGAAAAGGGTAAGGTGAAAAATAAAACTTCAGGTAACACAAACACATAAAGTTTTCCCATCTCCAATACGCTTAGTTGAATAACAGCCGTATAACTAGCAAGTTTTATAAGAAATATAACAGAAGCGATAGTGAAGAGTGGTAAAAATATTGATAAAAATAGCATAGATAAATGCTCAATAATATACTTTTGCAATCTATCCATAATTAGTAGTTTGCCTCAATATATGCCATAATAGGCGTATCTAATATGTAAACTATAAAGGTAGCAAGAGCTAAGAATGGAACAAAAGGGACACGTTGTTCTTCCGTACTTTTATTTTGCACTGCCAGCATAACAGGGAGTGCTAAAAGAGCTGAGAAAAATATTGCTACAAGTGTTAGTTTAAGTCCAAGTAATGCACCCATAGTAGCTGCTACCATGATATCACCTTCACCCATTGCCTCTATGTAAGGATATGTTTGATAGTGTTTTGTCCAACTTGTCAGAGTTTTATTAGCTTTTTTATGTGCAGAAGCTGTAAGGATATAAGAAAGTGAAAACCTAAGTAGGGTAAATCCACCTGCAAAGATGAGTGCATTTTGAAGGTTAGTAAAAAATCCATCTAAGCTCCAAGCTCCAAGGACTGCAAAGACAACAGCTAGTAAGTTAAGTGAATCAGGTACCATTTTATATCTAAAGTCTATTATAGAAAGTGCTAGAAGCATTAAAAAACTCATGCCAATGAAAAATAAAGGGATGCTAAAAGAATACTTACTCACTAAAAGTAAAAAAATAAAACCTGATATAAGTTCTATAAGGGGATACTGGATAGAAATCTTTGTTTTACAAAAAGAGCACTTACCTCTTAAAAAAATCCATGATAAAAGAGGTATATTATGCCAAGGTTTTAAAGGTGTGTTACAGGATAAGCAGTGTGAAGCTCCATAAACAACACTCTCATTTTTTGGGATTCGTAAAATAACAACATTTAAAAACGAACCAAACAGTACTCCAAATATAAAAGCAAAAATCAGCATCATTATTTTAATCCACCAAATCGACGTTCAATTTTTGTAAAGTTTTTTATAATTTTTTCCAATTCATCTGCTGTAAAGTCAGGCCAAAGGATATCGAGAAAAAATATCTCTGCATAGGCTGATTGCCAAAGCAGATAGTTTGAGAGTCTGTGGTCGCCTCCAGTTCGTATAAGCAAGTCAACATCGTGCTTGCAATCAAGTGCATTTGAAAGCATCTCATCTGTTATATCATCATCATAGTTACGAATATTGTTTATGGCACGTAGCATCTCATCTTTAGCGCCATAATTCAGGGCGAGTGACTGTACTAAGCCATCACAATGTGCAGTTTTTTCTTTCACTTCTTGTATGGTTTTTTGAAGAGACTGAGAAAAGGCTCGTATATCACCAATAGGCTCAAACCTGATGTTGTTTTCAAGATATGTTGGAAGTTCTTTTGCTAGATATCTCTCTAAAAGCTTCATTAAAAATTCAACTTCTAAGCGAGGTCGTTTCCAGTTTTCAGTAGAAAAAGCATATAAGGTGAGTCTCTCTATATCATTATGTGCTGCACAAAACTCAGTTATTTTTCGTACAACTTCAGCACCAGCTTCGTGCCCTTTAACTCTTTTAAGTCCTCGCTCTTGTGCCCAACGACCATTTCCGTCCATGATTATAGCGATGTGAGAGGCTTGGTTCATTTATTTGGCGTCCAAAATAATTTAATTTTTCTAATTATATCTTTTTTAGATTAGAGTTTTTTTGAATGGAGTAAAATATCAAAAGAAATACTCAGTTTATCGTTTTTTGCTAGGCTTTGTATTCCGTCAGCTTTTATAAAATCAATAGTATTATTATCAGTACCAAAGCTAGAACTATCTTTAAGGATATTTAAGCAAACCGCATCAACACCTTTAGTATCTATCATTTTTGAAGCATTCTCTGTTGCTGTGCTTTGATCCATCTCCGCTTTAAAGGCTACTGTTGTGAGATCTGTTTTATCTATTGTCTGTAAGATGTCTATATTTTGTTTAAGCTTTAACTCCCACTCGTTCCCTAACATCTCTTTTTTTAGTTTTCCCTCTTGTGCAAACTCTGCAACATAGTCACTCACTGCAGCCGCCATAAAAAGGTATGGCTTTTTTTGTATAAGTTGAATTTGTTCACTATCCATCAATGAGGGTTTTGAGAGTTTTCCTTTCTTTGCAATGCGGATAGAGTCTTGTAAATACTCTAGCATCTCCTCTGAGCTCTCTACGTTTATAGTATGCATATCTTGTGGTAAATTGTCTTCAAATTTTGTAGATATAAGGTTCACATCTGCACCTTTACAATAGAGTGCTGTAGCAAGAGAGGATGCCATTTTTCCACTTGAGAAGTTCGATAGATACCGGACATCATCTATCTTTTCAATAGTGCCTCCACCAGTTACTATAACGCGTCTATCTAGCCAAAACTCATCTTGAAGTAAGCTTCGTGCACAGTGCCAAAAAATCTCTAAAGGTTCAGCCATCGCACCATCACCAGTAGTTTTGCATGCTAATTCTTTTGTTTGTGTGTCTACTATCTCATAATTAGCTATAGCTAACATCTTCAAGTTAGCTTTTGTGAGTGGATTTTCAAGCATATTTGTATTAGCTGAAGGTGCTATGATCTTCTTGTTAGGATAGGCTAGGGCGCATTGTAGAAGCATGTTGTCGGCTATGGCATTTGCGAGTTTAGCTACAGTATTTGCAGTGCATGGAGCTATAACAAACAAGTCTGCCCACTCTGTAATTTTAATATGGTTATGTTCATTTGCCCATGATTCATTTGTATCATCTAGGACTTGGTTGGAGGAGAGTGTTTCAAAAGTTAAGGGTGTTACAAATTTTTTAGAGGCTTCGCTCATAACTACTTTTACTTCAGCACCAGCTTTTGTAAGAAGTCTTACAAGTTCTAAAGATTTATAGACTGCTATTGAACCACTGAGTCCTAAAAGTATTTTTTTATTAGCTAATAAATTTGTAGGAATGAGCATTTTTAGTCCTTCTTTTTGTTAAAAAATTTATAGTAAAAGTCTTCAATTGTTCGAATCTTTACTCTTGTAAGAGCTAAATTGCCATTTTCTATTTTACCACTAGGTAGTGTAGTCCCTGCCGCAATCATAACATTATCTTCAATTGTGAGAGGGGCTATAAGCTGAGAATCACTTCCAACAAATACATTTTTTCCTATGATAGTTTTATACTTTTTTATCCCATCATAATTACAAGTGATAACTCCAGCTCCTATGTTGGTCCCCTCATCAATCTGCGCATCTCCAATGTAGCTAAGATGTCCAGCTTTTACACCTGTGAGTGAGCTTTTTTTCACCTCTACAAAGTTCCCAATATGTGTATCTTGAATGTATGATGCTGGACGAAGATGGGCTAATGGTCCTACATCAGAATTTTTAACGATAGAATCCTCAACAACTGACCCTGCTTTTATGTGTGAGTTGCTTATCAAAGTATCTCCTGTAAGTCTGCATCCATTTTCAACGATAGATTCACCCTCAAAAGTCACACCTTGTTCAATATATATTGTGGAGGGCAAGTTCATGATAACTCCCTCATTCATCCATCGTGTTTTAATTCTATCTTGCATAATCACTTCACTATCAGCTAAATCTTTTTTAGAGTTTACCCCTTTGAAGTTTTCTTCATCTACAAGAAGAGGTTTGATGCTAAGCTTGTCTTTTTTAGCCATTGCGATGAGATCTGTAAGGTAGTACTCCTTTTGAGCATTATCATTTTTCAAACGTGGGATATATTTTTCTATAACTTGTTTACTAAAAGCATATATACCTGCGTTGACACTGTGTATCTTAAGTTCGGATTCGTTGGCATCTTTTTGTTCAACTATATATTGAACTTCTTCATCTTTTATAGCTACACGTCCATATCCAGTTGGGTTTTTAAGGTTAAATATTGACATAATAATGTCAGCATCAGTGCTTAAAAAGCCTTGTAGTGCATCAGAAGTGATAAGTGGCATATCACCATTAAGGACTAAAACTTTGTCGTTTTTTGCTTCGTAACCCATCATTGCACCACCTGTTCCTGGGAAATTATCTGCATCTTGGACAAGAAAGTGTATATCATTAAAATAGCCTTCCATGCACTCTTGGACAGCCTCTTTTTGATGGGAAATCACCACTGTGATGTCATTAGAGATTTCTTGTGAAGATTTGATAATATGGTAGAGCATAGGTTTTCCACTAATATCATGTAAAACCTTTGCTTTACTTGATTTCATACGGCTACCTTTTCCAGCAGCTAAGATAATAATACTAATTTCATTTTTATTCATTAAATCTTCTTTTTTGTTATTGTTTGGGGAATTTTACCATTTTAAGAGTTTATTTAAAAGTAAATGTGGTATTATAAGAGAATTATTTTTTACAGAGGCTATTAAATGGATTTAGGTACGGTCATTGGTATTGTTTTAATTATGGCGCTCCTTATGGGTGCTATGGCGATGGGAGTTGGTGTAGGCGCATACATTGATATACCTTCAGTTCTCATCGTTATCGGTGGTAGTATGGGTGCTCTTTTAATCTCCTTTAGACCAGATCAAATGAAGTCATTTGTGAAAGTTTTCATGGTAGCTATCAAACCACCACAAGAGGATGTACTAGAACTTATAAAAAAACTTGTAGCATACTCAACAAAAGCAAGAAAAGATGGTTTGCTCGCCTTAGAAGGTGAGGCAAACAATGAAGAAAATGAGTTTTTGAAAAAAGGTCTCTCTATGGCTATTGATGGAAGTGAACCTGAGACTATCAGGGACTTACTTGAGATAGAGATGGAACAAACGAGTACACGTCATAAAGGTTATGCCTCTATATTTTCACAGTGGGCTGGTCTTGCAGGGGCTATGGGGATGATTGGGACGCTTATCGGTCTTGTTGCAATGTTACTTAACATGGCTGATCCATCTGCCATTGGTCCATCGATGGCAGTTGCCTTACTTACAACGATGTACGGTGCGATGATTGGTAATATTTTTGGTGCACCTATCGCTAATATACTTTTAATCAGAAATGATGATGAAACCTTAGTTAAAGAGATTGTTTTAACTGGTATTATGTCTATACAGTCTGGTGATGCACCTAGAGATTTGGAAGCTAAGTTGCTGAGTTATTTACCACCAGCGCAACGAGAAAGTAGTCTTTAATATGAAGAGTAAAATCTAATGGCAAAAAAGAAATGTCCTGATTGTGAAGAGTGTCTCCCCGCATGGCTAGCAGCTTTTGGGGACTTGATGTCTCTTTTACTTTGTTTTTTTGTACTTCTTCTCTCTATGTCTAGTATGGATGCTAAGAAGATTTCTGAGGCCATTGGATCTCTTTCTGGTGCGATGAGTGTACTAGAGGGTGGTACAAAAACAGAGATTTCTAAGCAACGTATCCAAGAGTCAACACCCATAGAAACAAAAGATGAAACAAGTGAACAGGTGAACAAAGTATCTCAAGCTATTATCGATGCTAATGAGATGATGGAAAAGGGTCATGGACCAACTATCTCTATGGAAGATGCTCAGGAGGGTTTTGTTATTGAGTTACCTTCATCCCTTTTATTTAAACCTGGTAGTGCTACTATCACAAATGAAGATGCCTTACTTTTCTTAAAAAGGATAGCACTCATCATAGATGAACTACCAAATACTACAAAAGTAAGTGTCCAAGGGCACACAGATAACCAACCTCCAAGTAAAAACTCACCCTTTAAAGATAACTGGGAACTTTCATCTGCACGTGGCATCTCTGTTCTTCAGGAGCTGATTCTTGATGGAGTAAATCCAAAGCGTATTAGTGCTGCTGGATATGCAGAGTTTACTCCAAAAGCTACCAATGCAACAAAAAGTGGTCGTGAAAAAAACCGTCGCGTTGAACTGCACTTCTTTGGTTCAGAATCTAGCGATGAAGCAAAAACTAAAAAAACTATATTAGACAAGGTAAATGCTAAATAATGTCTAGAGTATTTTTTATGTTAGTTTTACTAGCTTCTGTATTAGGGGCTGAATCTCCAACTATTCCAACTATGAACTTTGAACTAGCTGCACCAGATACACCAGAACAGTTAGTAAGTTCGCTCAATGTACTTGTACTTTTAACACTACTTTTTTTAGCACCAAGCATGGTGCTTGTAATGACGACGTTTACGAGGTTTGTTATAGTGTTTGGTTTTTTACGTCAAGCTCTTGGTACCCAACAAGTACCCCCTACGCAACTCCTTGTAATGTTAGCGATGATACTGACTTTCTTTGTAATGGAACCAGTTGGTACAAAGTCTTATGAAAATGGAATTAAACCCTATATAGAAGAAAAGATAGGCTATGAAGAAGCCTTTACAAAAGCGGCTCTTCCTTTTAAAAACTTTATGATTAGAAATACACGAGAAAAAGATTTGGCTCTTTTTATACGTATCAGAAAAATGGAAAATCCAAATAGCATAGAAGATGTCCCTATGTCGATAATCATCCCTGCTTTTGTGATAAGTGAGCTTAAAACTGCTTTTGAAATAGGATTTTTGCTTTTCTTACCATTTTTAGTCATTGATATGGTTGTTGCTTCTATCCTTATGTCTATGGGTATGATGATGCTCCCACCAGTTATGATATCGCTGCCCTTTAAGATCCTCATATTTGTGCTTATAGATGGTTGGAATCTCATCATAGGTAATTTAATAGCGAGTATTAAATGACTTGTGAACATTTTGGAGAATGTGGTGCTTGTGTAGTTTACGAAGGTGGCTATGAGGTGCAACTAGAAAGTAAACTACAATTAAATACACAAAGGTTCTTATCCTTTTATGATGAAGAGATAGCTGTTTTTAAATCACCTCAAATTCATTATCGTTCCCGTAGTGAGTTTAAGCTTTGGCATGAGGGTGATGATATATATTATGCAATGAATCATGTTGATAAAACTAAAGGCGTAGTTTTTGTTCAAGAGTGTCCACAAGTAAATGTACATATAAATGCTCTCATGCCTAAACTTTTACTGAGAATCAAAGATAAAAAGATTGATTTTAAACTTTTTGGAATAGATTTTTTATCTTCAGTTGAGGGTGAGATTGTAGTTTCTTTTCTTTACCACAGAAAACTAGACGAAGCCTGGTTATTACTAGCTAAGGAGATAGCGCAAGAGCTTAGCATCAGCATCATAGGTCGTTCTCGTAAGCAAAAGTTAATAGTTGGACAAGACTATATCACAGAGTCTCTTCATATTATGGGTAAAAAGTATAAGTTTAACTATATAGAAAATAGTTTTACGCAACCAAATTCGAAAGTAAATGAGCAGATGATTACTTGGTCACTAGAGCAACTGAGTAATGCTAAGGGTGATCTCTTAGAATTATATTGTGGGGCAGGGAATTTTACTATCCCCTTTGCTACAAAATTTGACAAAGTCTTAGCTACAGAGATTTCAAAAAGTTCTATTAATGCAGCAAAAACAAATATGTCCCTTAATGATATACACAACATAAAGTTTGTTCGTATGGGAGTTGAAGAGTTCACCGATGCTCTTGATGGTGTTCGTGAATTTCGCAGGATGAAAGATATTGAGATAGACTCATATGATTTTACTACTATCTTTGTAGATCCACCAAGAAGTGGCATGGACAATGCTACCTGTATCTTTAGTACAAGGTATGATAATATTCTTTATATATCATGCAACCCAGAAAGCTTAGTAAGAGATTTAGAGATAATTTGTAAGACACACAATGTGAGTAAAATGGCACTCTTTGATCAATTCCCCTATACTCATCATGTAGAGATGGGCGTGATGCTTACAAGAAAAGGATAGGTGTGAAGTATATACTAATAGTAGTCATTTTATTTTCATTTTCATACAGTGATGAGATAGAGCGAATAGAATCAATTCTAAGAGATATTACGGAGTTAAGAAAAAAGTATGAAATATCACAGACGGAATTAAATTTAAAAATCATAAATGAAAAAAAACAAGATAAAAAAATTTTAGAACTAGAAAATAAGATTAAAGTCTATAAAAAACAAGTAAAAATCAAAGAAAAAAAGGTAAAAAAACTAAAACAACAAAAAATATGTAAACCTGTTAAAGTAAAACCAATTATAATCTATAAAAAGCAAAAACTTGAAAATCCAAATAAATTTCCAATATTAATGTTAAAGCCACAGTATATAAAATACAAAAAAATACGTATGAAGGCAAAAACATATCGCTTGATTACGCAGACAGATATATATGATGCTAAGTATACAAAGCAGATTGATACTTGGGCAAAAAATATTGCTTTTACTTCCAATGAAAAAGCCGTGGCAAAAGGGCGAGATACTTGGATAAAGGTAACGGGATACTTCATAAAAAACTCATGGGTGCCAGCAAAAACCCCGATGTGGCTAAAAGCTAAGTATATTAAGGATTAAAAATGTGTATACCTCATGGAGCAACAGGAAGTAAAGATAGTGGTTATATCGAAGATGATAAACCAAGAAAAAAGATAGAGAAACTCCCAAAAGCTATATTTGAAAATGGTGACCCTGATTATGATGGTGTAGTTTTAGAATATAAAAAACCGATTAAAAAGAAGATTTTTTTTGAAAAATTACTCGGACTTTAATGGATAAGCAAGTTTTTGATGTTTTAAAAAATCTGTTTGGACATGAAAGTTTTAGAGATTTTCAAGAAGAGGCAATAGAAAGTATCTTAAACAAAAGAGATTTGTTGACAATACTTCCTACTGGCGGTGGTAAATCTCTTTGCTACCAACTCCCATCACTCGTAATGGACGGTACTACGATTGTGATATCTCCTCTTATAGCACTTATGCATGATCAAGTTACTGCTCTTAAAGCTAACGGTATAAGTGCAGAGATGATAAACTCTTCTCAGGACTATCAAGAGATTCAAACTATAACTGAAAAACTACTAAACCAAGAGATTAAGTTGCTTTATATTGCACCTGAAAGACTCAGTGCTCATGGTTTCATAGACTTACTCCATCAAGTAAGACTTAATTTTTTTGTTATAGATGAAGCACATTGTGTGAGTGAGTGGGGACACGAATTTCGCTCAGACTATAGAAAGCTTTCACAACTCAAAGAGATTTTCCCTCTTGTGAACATAGCAGCCTTTACAGCTACAGCTACAAAAAAAGTTCAAGCTGATATAGTTAAGTCTTTAGTCTTGCATGAGTCAGTAGAACTTCGTGGTAAAACCAAACGAGACAACCTTAGCATCAACTCCATTAAACGCGTTTCAAATGGACGTAATCAACTCTTAAACTTCTTAGCATTACATCAAAAACAGTGTGGCATCATCTACGCTTTTAGTAGAAAAGATGTGGAGTCTACTACCAACTTTTTAAAAGAAAAAGGTTTTAGTGTAGGGATGTATCATGCAGGGCTTACAAGTGAATATAGAGCTCAAGTTTACAATGATTTTGTCTATGAAAACATAGATATAGTTGTAGCTACTATCGCGTTTGGGATGGGTATAGACAAGTCAAACATCCGTTTTGTCGTTCATATGAGTATGCCTAAGACTATGGAGAGCTATTATCAAGAGATAGGGCGTGCTGGGCGTGATGGACTGCCAAGTGAGACCCTTCTTTTGTTCTCTAAGGCTGATGAGATAAACAAGCTACGACTCATAGATGAGATAGACAACCAAGAGTATAAGCATCTTATGTATACTAAGCTGAATAAAATGTATAGTTTTTCAAACTCAAGTGAGTGTAGGCATCAAAGTATTGCTAAGTATTTTGATGATGAGATAGATGCTTGTGGAGATATGTGTGACAGTTGTAAGCGTGGTGAAGTTCAGATGGTGGACATAAAACAAAGCTCCATGAAGCTTCTCTCTGCGATATACAGATGTGAGCAAAGATTTGGGATAAACCATGTTGTAGATGTGCTTCGTGGTTCTAAAAATAAAAAAGTGCAACAGTTTCATCATGATACACTTTCTGTATATGGTATAGGTGAAGACCTAAGTAAAGATGCTTGGATAGCGATAAGTGAGAGGTTGTTTGAGTTGGATGCCTTGAGTGTAGGGGAGTTTAAAGCTGTTAAAATTACTCCCTTTGGCTTAGAGATACTCAAAGCAAAAGTTGAAGTGAGTATAGATGCTATCAAGTTACAAAGTGTAAAAAAAGAGCGTAAAAAAGAGCTTATTTTAGATGTAGATGATGAAGTGTTTGAAAGATTTCGTGAGTTAAGACGCAGTATTGCAGATGAAGCAGATGTCCCAGCATACATAGTTTTTTCAGATAAAACACTTGTAGATTTTGCAAGTAAACTTCCAACAACAAAAGAAGAAACTCTAGAAGTTAACGGAGTAGGGGAAGTAAAGTTTGAAAGATATGGCAAGCAGTTTTTAGACTTATGTCTAAAGATTAAAAATAAATGATATAATAAAGAAAAAATAAGTGAATTAGTGAAAAAAATACTCATAATTAGTGATGGTTCTACTGGTGAAAACTTTATTCGCCGTGTTATACAGACTTATACTTCTGAAAATATTTACTATGTTGTCCAAACCAAAGAGATAGAATATGAGGATGCTAGTCCCTCTCGTTTTAAATTTTATCAATTTGATCCAACTTCACTTCATAAACTTTCAAATATACTCAAAATGGAATTTGTCCAAGTTATTCTAGCTATGGATGATAAATCTGATGCACTTTACACACTTAAAAATATCCGTACCATTAAAAATCATCTTCGCGTCGTTTTTTTAAATAACTGGAACTTAACTAATGATGATGTGAATACTATGATGGTAAATACAACTGAACTGATAGCTTCTAGATTGATAGACTACCTACCAAATGTA
>Ga0256840_1001021_pt1 | contig 27309 bp, 20 predicted proteins | sample 355202metaG_FD_185969 | JGI IMG/M metagenome (GOLD analysis project Ga0256840, IMG submission 185969) | Hydrothermal vent microbial communities from Mid Atlantic Ridge, Atlantic Ocean - 355-202 | ecosystem: Environmental > Aquatic > Marine > Hydrothermal vents | place: Atlantic Ocean: Mid... | reverse complement strand
TAACGGAGAAACTCTATGGAAATGGAACGATAGTTATCTACCATATTCTAATCAAATAGAAATTTATTATCATTACCAATATAACAACTTGCTAGCATATCAAACAGGAGACAGAAGCTACTGTATTAACTTAGATAACGGTACTACGCAATGGAAATTTAGAAGAGATGTCATATTTGGCATTAGAGTTTATCCCGCAATTGATAACAATTTCTTTAATTCTATACCTATATATGATGAAAATAATCACATAGAGCAAACCGCAACAAAAGTTGATATCAATACCGGTAATTTAACAAATGAAGTGATTAGAGCTAATTATTCAGGTGATTACATTAACCCTGATGCTAATTTAATCGGAGCTATTACCAATATTACCAAGTTGCCAAACAGCAATAATTTATATGCCATTACCTATGCAGAACCAAGACCTAATTGGGTTGTAAATTCTTATTTAGGGTTGTATAATATAGATACACATCAGTGGATTTATGAAAGAAAATTAATGGCTCCACCAACTGTTAACACTAGTGCTTATGAACCTAAAATATACAATAATAAACTATATGCTTGGGTTGGTAAAAACATTGTTTGTCATGATTTAGATACCGGAAAACAATTGTGGATACGTTCTTTCCCACAAGATTTTTTATTTTCAGGTTTTATCATAGAAGAAGACAAAATCATCGCCAATAATGAAGATACTTTTACCTATTGTTTAAATCCGGATAACGGAGCAATTATCTGGAAAACAGAAACATCAGGTACTTGTAGCAGGATTAGTTATTTAAACGGCATTGTTTATTTTGTAGGAGGTTCATCAGGTAAATTACACGCCTTAGATATAAATACCGGAGAGCACGTTTGGAAATTAGATGCCGAAAAATTAGGCGAACCAAGTGAGAGTATTTTTAAAACTAATGCTGTTTATGTTTTTCCGGCACAAAACGGACAATCGGCAAAAGTTATTGTATTGTCTCATTTGTATGCATATTGTTTTGATGCGTATCAATAAAAAAATTCACATAGGTTTTTATAGTGCCTATGTGAATTTTACTATTTTTACAAAATGAAAAAACTAAAAAACAATGAACTCAATCGTTTAGATGTTTCTACATTTAAAAAAGCAGCTAAAACACCACTAATTATTATTTTAGATAATATACGCAGTTTAAACAATATTGGTTCGGTTTTTAGAACAAGCGATGCTTTTTTAGTCGAAAAAATATATTTATGTGGTATTACGGCTACGCCTCCGCACAAAGACATCCATAAAACCGCTTTAGGAGCAACCGAATCTGTAGATTGGGAGTATGCAGAAGACACCTTAACATTAATTAATCAATTGCAAAAAGAAAATGTTACAGTCGTATCGATAGAACAAGCCGATAATAGTATTATGTTGCAAGATTTTACCATAGATAAAACAAGAAAATATGCCATTGTTATGGGAAACGAAGTTAAAGGCGTACAACAAGAAGTAGTTTCTAAAAGTGATTATTGTGTTGAAATTCCGCAATATGGCACCAAACATTCGTTAAATATTTCGGTTACAACCGGAATTGTAATTTGGGATTTATTTCAAAAAATTAAAAAATAAATACTTTATCAAGGAACTTTTAAATAATTTGAAATATATTTACAATCAATGAATTACCGTTTAACATTAAAATAATATAAAAAAGCATTGTAGTTTCAAAAGAAAAATTACTTTTGCCGAAATTTTTAAAAAAATGAACTTAGATATAAAGGAAATTATTACGGCAAGCTTGGTATTATTTGCGGTTATCGATATTATCGGAAGTATTCCTGTAATTATTGATTTACGTCAAAAAGTGGGGCACATTCAATCGGAAAAAGCATCAATTGTAGCAGTTATTATTATGATCGCCTTTTTGTTTGTAGGTAAAGAAATTTTAAACCTCATAGGCATCGATGTGAATTCATTTGCCGTTGCCGGAGCTTTTATTATCCTTTTCCTAGCTTTTGAAATGATTTTAGGCATCGAATTATTTAAAGACGATTCGCCCGAAACCGCCAGCGTTGTACCACTTGCATTTCCTTTAATAGCAGGTGCCGGTACAATGACGACTATTCTTTCGCTTAAAGCGGAATACCAAACCGTAAACATCATAATTGCCATTATTATTAATATGATTTTTGTATATGCAGTTTTAAAATCTTCCCGAAAAATTGAAAAATTCTTCGGTAAAGGAGGAATTGCAATTATCCGTAAAGTATTCGGAATAATCTTGTTAGCAATTGCTGTAAAATTATTTGCGGCAAACATTCAAGGTCTCATCCATTAGTAACGTGAGTAACATTTCTTTCTAACGATATATTGTATCTTTGCCACACTAACTAAAAATAGATAAAATATGGAAACTTTTGATGTATTAATTATAGGAGGTGGAGCAGCGGGAATGTCTAGTGCATTATTATTTGGATCCGCAAAAAACAAGCCTTTTGCCGAAGGTAAAAACATAGGAATTATTATGCACCAAAAAGCATCTGCTTTATCAAGTGCATTATTTAATAATGTATTAGGAATAAAACCCGGAACCGTAGGTAAAGAAATCTTAGAATCCGGTAAAAAACAACTTGCTGAGACTTATCCGCATGTAAAACAAATTGAAAAAGAAAAAGTAATAAAAGTAGAAGAAAAAGAAGATGAGGTTGTAGTAACAACCAATAAAAACACTTATACAGCAAAAAACATTATTGTTGCAGTAGGTCCTGCAAATACTTTTAATATCGAAGGTTTAACGCAATACGTAGAGCCTCATCAAAAATTACCGGTAGAAAAAAATAGAATTCAACTTAAAAATAGTGACCACCAAGTAACTGATAAAATTTATGTTGCCGGAGTTTTAGCAGGTCATGTTAGCCAATTACCAATTGCTATGGGTTCCGGAGCTGATGTTGCAGCAACCATAATGAGAAAATGGAACGACAACAAACCGGCAATGGTGCATGATAGTGTTGGATAAACATATTTATAAATTTTAAGTGAAGTATTCTCATAAAACTCCTTAACTTATTTTAAGAATAAAAGGAGTTTTTATAATTAAATAAAATCGTATTTTTGCAAACAGTTTAAATTTGAATAACCAAACGTGAAAAAAATAATTGTTTTTACTTTACTTCTCTCCTTTCTCTTTTCTTGTAAAGAAAAGGAAATCAAAAAACCAATCGTAATTAAAAAACCGAAAAAAGTCTATAAATACGGTTATGATATAAGTAAATATCAAATTATTGAAGATACGGTTAAAAAAAATGAAACTTTCGGTTATCTATTAGATAAAAACCATGTTGAAACACCAGTAATCAATAAAATTGTTCAGAAAAGTAAAGATATTTTTGATATTGCAAGACAATTACGAGTTGGCAAACCCTATACCATAATAGCTACCAAAGACTCTATTAAAAAAGCAGCCGCTTTTATATATCACCCAAACCGAATTGAAGATATTGTCTTTAATATCAAAGATACGATTTATTCTAAAATTAATAGAAAGGAAATTAAAACAGTCGAAAAAACAGCTTCCGGAATTATTACGTCTAATTTATCAAATGCTATTGAAGAACAAGGAATTAATTATAGCTTAACCTATAAATTATCTGATATTTATGCTTGGACTGTCGATTTTTTTCACTTGCAAAAAGGCGATAAATTTAAAGTAATTTACGAAGAGAAATTTATTAACGACACTATTTCAGTAGGAATTGGCGAAATTAAAGCCGCTTATTTTGAACACGGAAACAAACCGTTTTATGCATTTCGATTTGTAGCTGATTCCATTACACAAATACCGGAATATTTTGATGAAAAAACAACCAATTTAAGAAGAGCTTTTTTAAAAGCACCACTAAAATTTAGTAGCAGAGTATCTTCAAGATACAATTTGCGTAGAAGAATTAAACATTATGGTTATCGCGTTAGAGCACATCGCGGAACAGATTTTCCTTCGCCAATAGGCACACCTATTATTGCTACTGCAAACGGACGAGTAATCGAATCAAGATATAAAGGAGGTAACGGAAATTACGTTAAAATTAAACACAATAACATCTATTCTACCCAATATTTACACATGAAAAAACGTAAAGTAAAAGTAGGTGATGTGGTAAAACAAGGTGATGTTATCGGCTGGATCGGAATGACAGGGAGCACCGGCGGCCCGCACGTGTGCTATCGCTTCTGGAAAAATGGCAGACAAGTAGATCCGTTTAAACAAAAATTACCTGCTGCCAATCCAATGAAAGAATCTGTTAAACCAAAGTTTTTTGAATACATAAAACCGATAAAAGAACAGTTAGATCAAATTTCTTATCCGGAACAAAAAGAAGAAGAAATTCAAAAAATAGATTCCTTAACAATAGCAGTCAATGAAAAAAATAAATCCTACAAAAACTAATTCTTGGCAAAAATTAAAAAAGCATTTTCTAGACGAAAAAGTTGTTTTAAAAAAAGCATTTCAAGAAAATCCTAATCGAAAAAAAGAACTTTCCTTTGTATTAGATGATTTTTCTTTGGATTTATCTAAAAATTTAATTTCTTCTAAAACACTTGATTTACTTATCGGTCTTGCCGAAGAAATGCAACTTAAAAACGCTATTGAAAAACAATTTAAAGGCGAAAAAATAAATCACACCGAAAACAGAGCTGTTTTACATACGGCATTGAGAGATTTTTCTAACAATAAAATTACCGTAAACAAAAAAAATATTAGATCCGAAATAACCGAAACCCTAAATAAAATAGAAAGTTTTTCTAAAAAAATAATTTCCGGAGAACTGAAAGGCTATTCCGGTAAAGCGTTCACAGACATTGTAAATATAGGTATCGGAGGCTCGGATTTAGGTCCAAAAATGGTGGTGCAAGCTTTAAAATACTATAAAAATCATTTAAACACACATTTTATTTCTAACATAGATGGTGATCACAGTGCTGAAATTTTAAAAAACCTCAACACTGAAACCACATTGTTTGTCGTAGTTTCAAAAACATTTACCACTCAAGAAACACTATCGAATGTAAATTTTGCAAAGAAATGGTTTTTAAAAAGTGCACCTGAAAAAGAAATAAAAAAACACTTTGTTGCCGTTTCTACAAACATTAATAAAGTAACCGAATTTGGCATCGATAACAAAAATATCTTTACAATGTGGAATTGGGTTGGCGGAAGATATTCCCTTTGGTCTGCTGTTGGATTGTCAATTGCTTTAAGTGTTGGTTTTTCTAATTTTAAAGAGTTGCTTAAAGGAGCTAATAAAATGGATGTGCATTTTAAAAATACGCCATTTAATGAAAATTTACCGGTTTTAGATGCTTTGATTGGTATTTGGTACAATAATTTTTACCATTCTGAAACCGAAGCAATTTTACCTTATTCACAATATTTAGAATATTTTGTGCCATTTATACAACAATTAATGATGGAAAGCAACGGAAAATCCGTAGACAATAACGGTGAAAAAGTAAACTACCAAACCGGTTATGTTGTTTGGGGAAATACCGGAACCAATATGCAACACGCTTTTATGCAACTCATCCATCAAGGTACAAAATTAATTCCAACACAATTTATAGGTTTTAAATCTTCCCTTTACGGAAATGAGAATCATCATAAAAAATTAATGGCAAATTTTTATGCACAGCAAGAAGCACTCGCTTATGGTAAAACCAAAGAAAAGGTTCATTTAGATTTAAAATTAAACGGACAAGCAGATAAAATTGAAAAATTATTACCTTTTAAAGTCTTTGATGGTAATAAACCTTCTACAACAATTTTATTAGAAAAATTAACACCTTTTAACATAGGTATGCTTATCTCTTTTTACGAACACAAAACATTTACACAAGGTGTTATTTGGAACATCAATTGCTTTGATCAATATGGAGTTGAATTAGGCAAGGAATTGGCAAACAAAATTTTAGGATAGATTTTGTTTAAAAATTGTTAATAGTTTTTGTGCAGATTTGCATTCTGTCATTTTTGTTTTGATTATATTTGTCTTTGTAAAAATAAGCGTTTCTTAACATTTAGTTAACATTTGAAATAAGAAACAGCAGTACTTTTGCAGAGAATTTTAATGTATATTAAATCAAATTAAACAAAAATGAAAAAATTTTTAAATTTAGGATTATTCGCAGTACTATTATTAGTTTCTGCAACTGTATTCGGTCAAGTAACCGGTACAGTAACCGATGTTGACGGTCCTTTATCAGGCGTTAACGTGGTCATTAAAGGTACGGATAAAGGTACTTCAACCGATTTTGACGGTAAATTTGTTATCCAAACCGATAAAGATGGTGAGTTAGTATTAACGTACATTGGTTACAAACCTGTAACAGTTGCTTTTAAAGCAGGTGACAAATTAGATATCGTTATGGAAAACGATGGTGAAACTTTAGATGTTATTGTAATTTCCGGAGTGGTTGATATTGCAAAGGAAAGACAAACTCCTGTTGCGGTTTCTACTATTAAATCTTCTGAAATTATTGAAAAATTAGGTTCACAAGAATTTCCTGAGATTTTAAATTCCACACCTTCTGTTTATGCTACAAAATCCGGAGGAGGATTTGGAGATGCACGAATGAATATACGTGGTTTCAGTCAAGAAAATATTGCAGTTATGATTAATGGTGTACCTGTTAATGATATGGAAAATGGTCGTGTATATTGGTCAAACTGGGCGGGTTTATCTGATGTAACAACTGCTATGCAAGTACAAAGAGGACTTGGAATGTCAAGATTAGCTATTTCGTCAGTAGGTGGTACGGTAAATATCGTAACCAAGACAACAGACAAAAAACAAGGTGGAGCAGTTTCAAGTAGCTTTGGGAATAATAACTATCTAAAAACAATGGCTACTTATTCTACGGGTAAAATGGAAAATGGTTTTGCAGCATCTGTTTTATTAAGTAGAACAACAGGAAATGGTTATGTAAGAGGTACTCAATTTGAAGGATATAATTATTTTTTAAGTTTTGGATTAGATAAAGGTGACCATAATTTTCAATTTACTGTAACAGGTGCACCTCAAACACATAATCAAAGAACTACAAGTTTCTACAATATGGCTACTTTAGATGATTATTTAACTTATGGGAGCACATATAATTTTAATCATGGATATTTAAATGGAGAAGAATTTAACTGGAGAAAAAATTTCTATCATAAACCAATTTTATTTTTTAATTGGGATTGGAATATAAATGATAAATCGAAAATAACGACATCTACTTATGCTTCATTTGGTAGAGGTGGTGGAACAGGAGATTTAGGGAGATTAGACGGAAAATATGCTAGTGACAGGAGGCTTAGGGATCCAAATACAGGAGAGGTTTTATGGGATGAAATTGTTAACTCCAACTCTGGTATAGGTGGTAATTTTAATGGATTTAGTTATGCTAATCAGCTTGACCCTATAACAAATTCATACATTGTTAATGATGATGAATTAGGTCCGTGGGACATACCAGGTCTAGAGAGACGTAATGGATTTATTCGTCGTGCATCGATGAACTCACATAACTGGTATGGTTTATTGGCAAACTTTAATCATAAATTAAACGAAAATTTAACAATGGATGCCGGTATTGACTTGAGAACTTATAAAGGATTTCATTACAGAAGATTAGATAATTTATTAGGTGCAGATGGTTATAGAGATAATGATGATATTAATAATCCTTTTAATATTGTTAGTACTGAGTATAGTTCTGATCTAAGTAGTCTTTGGAATGTATTTAAACCAATAGACGATGAAGAAAAAATAAATTATTACAATGAAGGTCGTGTTAGATGGTATGGTGTATTTGGACAGTTGGAATACATCAAAGATGAGCTTTCAGCTTTTGTTCAATTTGGAGCATCTCAACAAGGTTTTAAAAGAATTGATTATTTTAATTACTTAGACACAGATCCGGAACAAGAATCAGATTGGGTAGATATAATAGGAGGTAATATTAAGGGTGGATTAAATTATAATCTTACAGAAAGACATAATGTTTTTGTAAATGCAGGATATTATTCTAAACAACCTGGCTTTGATGCTATTTTCTTAAATTATCGAAATGATATAAATCCAGATTATACAAATGAAAAAATAATTGGATTTGAAGCAGGTTATGGGTTTAAAACTGAAAAAGTAAAAGCTAATTTTAATTTATATAGAACATCTTGGAAAGATAGATTTACAAGAGTAACTGCTAATATTGATGTAAATTTAACACCAAATGATTATACAGATGATGTTCCTGCAAGTGCAGATATTCGAGGTGTTGAACAAGTGCATATGGGAGCTGAATTTGATGTAAATTGGAAAGCAAATGAAAATTTAAGAATTTTAGGAATGATGTCTGTAGGGAATTGGGAATATAAATCAACTGTTTCTGCTCAATATTTTGATGAAAATCAAAATCCAATTGTTCGTATTGATGGTACATCCGCAGATGAAACTCTATATTTAGATGGTGTTAAAGTTGGTAATGCTGCTCAATTTACAGCAAGACTAGGATTAGAATATAAATTCTTAAAATCGTTTAAATTTGATATTAGTCAGCGATACGTAGATAAATTATACGCTAGAGTTAATGCTGCCGATTTTAATAATCCAAATCATAAGGGATCATTACAGTTGCCTGGTTATGCTCTAATGGATACTGGTTTATCATATAAGTACGAATTTAAAAAAGCGGGGAGATTAAAATTCCGTTTAAATGTAAATAACTTAACAAATACTGAGTATTTAGCGGAGTCTGCAACAAACTACTTCCCTGGCGACCGTAGTAATAATGACACTTACTTAGGTGTTAATACTAAAAACAAGGTATTCTTTGGATTTGGTAGAACTTATAATGCATCTATTCGTTATGAATTTTAATTAAAAAGTATTAAAATATTAATTAAAAACCACTCATACGAGTGGTTTTTTTATGCATAAAATTTAGCATTACATTTGCAAAATGAATAACAAAGTATCCTTTACACAAATAATCAAATTAGCTGTTCCGGCAATTATTGCAGGTATTGCAGAACCATTATTGTCTATTACCGATACTGCAATAATCGGTAATATAGATTATCAAGCTACAGAGGCTCTTGCGGCAGTAGGTATTGCAGGTTCCTTTATTTCTGCAATTGTTTGGATATTGGCACAAACACGTTCTGCTATTACGGCTATTGTTTCACAATATTTAGGAAGTAAAAAATTGAATGTTATTCAGTCTTTACCTGCCCAAATTATTTTTATCAATCTATTATTAAGTGGTATTATCTACCTGATAACTACATTTTTTGCTACACAAATATTTAGTTTGTACAATGCCGAAGGAAATATTTTAAATTACGCTGTTAGTTATTATAAAATTCGTGCTTTTGGTTTGCCCTTTACCTTATTTACCTTTGCCGTATTTGGTGTGTTTAGAGGTTTACAAAACACATTTATACCAATGGTTATTAGTATTACCGGAGCCGTATTAAATATTGTGTTAGATTTTGTATTGGTATTTGGCATCAATGATTGGATACCTCCTTTAAATGTAGAAGGTGCTGCTTATGCCAGTGTGATTGCTCAAATTTTTATGGCTGTTTTAGCATTGTATTATTTTCTTAAAAAAACACCTTTTAGATTAAGGCCAAAGCTTCCTTTTAATAAAGAACTTAAAAGACTGCTTATTCTCAGTTTAAATTTATTTATAAGAACTTTGTCTTTAAATATTGCCTTGTATTTAGCAAATGCATATGCAACTGATTACGATGATGCATATATTGCAGCACAAACTATTGCATTTCAGATATGGTTGTTTTTTGCTTTTTTTATTGATGGTTTTTCCAGTGTAGGGAATATTGTTTCCGGAAAATTATTAGGCGAAAAGAATTATAAAAAAATGTTTAGACTAATAAAACAACTTATAAACTACACGATAATCATTACTTTCGTTTTAAATATTATCGCATTGATTTTCTATAGACAAATCGGCTTATTATTTACTAAAGATCCTGAGGTTTTATCCTTATTTTACCAAATATTTTGGATTATCCTAATTATGCAGCCAATTAACGCTATTGCTTTTATTTACGATGGTGTTTTTAAAGGTCTAGCTGAAGCTGTTTCTTTAAGAAACGTACTTATTATAGCAACAGTATTTGGTTTCATACCGGTTTTATTAATAAGCGATAAATTTAATTTAAAACTATACGGTATTTGGATGGCTTTTACGGTATGGATGATTTTTCGTGCAATAGCACTTTTTCTTATTTTTAGGAAAAAATATCTTAGTATAAAATAAAAAATGGCTCACTTTTAACAAAGTGAGCCATTTTTTTACAAAGTATTTTTTATTACTTCATTACTTTAAATGTAAAAACTTTATTTTTAATCGTTGTTTTTACAAAATATGTTCCGCTTGCTAATTCTTCCATATTTAAAACTACTTCGTTTGTGTTTGCTTTTGTTTGCAAGACTTCTTTTCCTAAAACAGAAAACACACTAACGTTTTGTATTGGTTCATTGGCTTTGACTATTAAATTAGAAGTTACAGGATTTGGATAATATTCAATAGCATATAATGATAAATCTTCCGTTGCAACGACAGCACAAGTAACGGATAATTCAAATTGCCCAAATTCAGAGGTACCAAAACCTTGTACTTTAATGTAATAAGTAGATGTACCGTCTGATGTAAAAGTTACTGTTGATAAATTAGTGTTTCCGCAATTAAGGTCATCATCATTATCTGCCAAACAAGATAAATTTCCCGGAGTTCCGGTGTAAACAGCAATTGCAGTATTAAATAAAGAGTTGGTGCTGCAAGTAGAAAGTGTTATATCTTCAGTTGCTCCATTTCCGGTAAAAGTGTACCAAACATCTTTGGAATTATCAGATACATTTGTACAATTACCTTCTCCAACTTCATTAATGGCGTCTTTAGTATTTCCTAAAATAACATCACCACAAGAAACCGGAATGGCATTTGCAATTAAATCGTTTTCCGGAATGGCGATAAAATCATTTTCCAGCCAAAATACTTTGTTTGGTCCCGGAGAAGTTAAAGCAATATCTACATCTCCATCTGCATCAATATCATTAACAGCAACAGCATAAGCATCACCTACTGTTGCGGCAGATACTGCGGTATGTTGTGTAAATCCTAAATTAGTACCATCATTTTCAAACCATAATAATTCGTTTGTATTTGTTGCAGAAACAACGATATCTAAATTTCCGTCATTGTTAAAATCTGTTGCCATACCATAAGCGGCATAATCTACCGATGAACCTACAATGTGTTTTGTAAAAGTTTGTGTTCCGTCATTTTCAAACCAAGCAACTTCATCTAATGAAGAAGCAGAACCAATAATATCCAAATCTGAATCACCATCAAAATCTACTAAATAAGCAGTAATTGCTCCATTAAATCCGGAGGAAGCTGCAATAGTATGTTTTACAAAGGTTGCGGTACCATCATTTTCATACCATATTAATTCATTGTTAACGGCAATTAATAAATCTTGATGTCCGTCACCATTCATATCACCATATTCAACAGAACTTACAGCAGGTACGCTAGAGTCAATAACGTGTTTTGTAACACCTACACCACCATCCCATTTGTACCAAGCTAATTCACCGCCACCATAATTTGCACTTACAGCATCTAAAATACCATCTTCATCTAAATCAACTCCAACAGAATAATTAGAACCCGTTGCCGCCGCATCTAAAGTAATCTTTGGTAAAAAAGTTACCGGATTTGTGTTTGTACTTACGTATAAATACAAAGCATTACCGTCGTAAGCATTTAATAATAAATCTTTTTTTCCATCATTATTAGCATCAATAACGGCCACGTATATTGCACCATTAATTCCGCTATCTATAATATGTGAAGTATAATTTTGACTACCATCATTTTCATACCATACTAATTTTCCGGTATTTGGACTTCCGGGAAGGTTATAATATGCAGTCACCAAATCTAAATCACCATCATTATCCAAATCGGTTATTTGGATGGATAATGCATCTCCAATACTATCATCTACAAGATGATCTGTAAAGGTTTGGGCATTTACCAAATTGGAAATTGCCAATAAAAAAAGAAGTGTAATTTTTTTCATAATATGTTTTTTTAACGGTTTATATAGACAAATGTACAAATTAAAGTCAGTTATCACTAAATAAAACGATAGGATTTTGATTTTCCCTAAAAAATATTTCATTTATTTATAAAATAATGGTTTGTGCTTGAATAGTAAAATCTTAAAATATACTTACTTTGTAATTATTAATTATAAACTTCGAGTGAAGCACTAAACCCCTTATTAATTTTATACTTTGTTGTCATTTCATTATTTTTTCAGACTTAAATTATCCTGTTGAATTATGTATTTCCATTTTTCAGCGTTTGAGTGAATTCAGTCAATTTATAATTTTGTAATATTTTTCAATTTAATTGAGTGAGCAATTCTATTTTGGATAAATTTCTTCTTTAGTATGGTTCTAATTTAGAATTCTCATAATATTTGTAACAAATACAATACTTTTTCGTCTTATAGCTAAACTTAAACACTTTACAATATGAGCAATTTTTTAAAATCATTCAAACAAAAATTTAGTAAATTTTATCAGTTTGAATTAAAAACTTTTAATAGAATACTTGGGATTAAATAAACATATCCAACGTGATTTTTATTCCACGTTTAAAAGAACAATTTCACATTCAGTTCAGTTTTTCTATTCCTTTTCCACAAAATTGCTAAAAAATCCGCTGTGCTTTTCATTCCAAATTTGATTAAAAATTCAGCGTTTTACATGTCGGAAACCAGATTTTATAATCTCCGATTTTTCAATTCAGAGTGCGTTCCGATAATAAATAGCAACAAGTTAACTTGCTAATAAACAAAAGTGATTGCTACGATTTAGAATTATTATAAATAGGTAACAAAATAAAAGATAAACCACCAAAAACCAATACCATAATGGTTTGTGAAATCCACATTAATAATCCAAAAGAAGCTCCTGCCTCTTGTGGAACACCATAAAGAGAAAGTGCACTTGCAACAAAAACAGGATAAGCACCAAATCCGCCATTAGTAATCGACATAGCGATAGCACCGGCAATAAAACCTACTAAAATAGCTTCAAAAGAGAGGTGAGATGTTTGTGGAATGGTAAAAGTTACAGCCCAAAACATAGCAAGATACATTAACCAAATAAAAACAGTATGAAAAATAAATGCCCATTTTTTTTTCATCTTTAGAATACTGCCAACTCCTTCGATTAATCCTTTAATGAATTTACGTATTTTTAGAATAAAAGAATTTTTAGATTTTTTAATGTATTTTAGAAAGACAAAAAAGACTACACCAAGAGAAGACAATAAAATAATTTTATTAGTAGGATTTGTGTTCGAAAAATAACCAATAATTAAATCCGTTTGATAAAAAAACACTACACTGAGTATTAACAAAAGCATGATTATATCTGATATTCTTTCGGCAACAATAGTTCCAAAAGCTTTTTCAAAAGGAATATTTTCATATTTGGTCATTGCAGCTGCTCTAGCTACTTCACCCGAACGCGGAATCACTAAATTTAAAAGATAAGCAATTAAAACAGCCATCACACTATTTGCAAATTTTGGTTTATATCCAAGAGGTCCTAACATAAATTGCCAACGATAAGCTCTGGATAAATGGCTTAGAATACCAAAAAACAAGGAAAGAAAAATCCAATAATAATTTGCATTTTTAATATTATAAACAATTTCATCGATTTGTTCTTGGGTAAACTGACGAAGATATAGCCAAATTAAAAAAACACCCAAAAAAATGGGAAGAACTAAAAATAGTGTTTTTTTAATTTTTTTATTCAAAATTAATCTAAAAGGTTGTTTTCATTAGGAAATACCAGTGAAGGTTTAAACTTCTTTGCTTTTTCCATTTCCATCATGGCAAAAGTAATTAAGATAAGCGTGTCGCCAACGGCAACTTTTCTGGCAGCAGCACCATTTAGTGTAATTTCTCCGGATTTTCGTGGTCCGGGAATGACATATGTTTCTAAACGCTCTCCGTTATCGTTATTTACTATTAAGACTTTTTCACCTTCAATAATATTTGCGGCGTCCATTAAATCTTCATCGATAGTGATACTACCAATATAATTTAGGTCTGCTCCGGTAACTTTTACACGGTGAATTTTGGATTTTACTACGGTTACTAACATGCGGCAAAACTACTATTTTTTAGAACATTATAAAATGAAATTGCTTAAAATTTACATCGCAAGATTATCAATTAATCTAATATCTCCCGCATAAACAGCAATAAATGCTCTTGGTTGGTTATTTTTATCTTTTTTATCAATTTGTTTTAACGAATGTTCATCGGCTATAACAAAATATTCTAACTCTAAAACAGGATTCTTTTTAAATTTTTTCTGTACCCATTTTGTAACCTTTTCTGCATTTTTTATGCCAAACTTTTTCTTTGCCTTTTTTAACGTTTTATAAATAAAAGGAGCTGCTTCCCTTTGCTCTTTTGTAAGTCTGGTATTACGTGAGCTCATTGCTAAACCATCATCTTCTCTAAAAATTGCACAAGGGATAATTTCAATAGGTAGATTAGTTATTTCAACCAATTTTTTAATAATCTGTAACTGCTGAAAATCTTTTTCGCCAAAATAAGCTTTATGCGGTTGTACAATTTCAAACAAGCGTTTTACAATCGTACCAACACCATCAAAATGTCCTTTACGGAACTTCCCTTCCATTTCATTTTCTATTCCTCCAAAATTAAAAGATTCAGATACGATTTGGTTATTGTAAATTTCGGAAACATCAGGCGTAAAAACAACATCACAATTTACCGTTTTTAGCAGATCAATATCTTTTTGTAACGTTTTAGGATATTTTATTAAATCTTCTTGGTTATCAAATTGCGTTGGATTAACAAAAATACTCACTACAACCAAATCATTTTCTTCTTTAGCTTTTTTAATTAAAGATAAATGTCCTTTGTGCAATGCTCCCATAGTAGGTACAAAACCAATACGATGTGTTTGTTTATATGTGTCTAAATGTGTTTGAAGAGCTTTTTTTGTCTTAAATATGTTCATTTTAAACCTTATTATGTGTTAAAAGTGCGTAAACTTAACATTTTAGTCGTAAATACGAGCAAATTTTTGTAATTTTGCATACTATAAATTATTTTAATTTTAAACGTTAAAATATTTACTTGTGAAATATATTTCTATATCATGCAAAAATAGAAATTAAGACTGACTTATGAAAGATAAGAAAATTTTATACATTGGCTCAGAAATGATGCCATATTTACCGGAAAATCAAACTTCTAAAATGGCATTTGAAATGCCTAGAAAAATGAACAAAAAAGGTGCTCAAATTCGTGTATTTACACCTCGATACGGTTTGATTAACGAAAGAAAACATCAGTTACATGAAGTGATCCGACTTTCGGGAATGAATTTAATCATCAATGATTTTGACATGCCTTTGATTATTAAAGTAGCTTCCATACCTAAAGAACGTATGCAAGTTTATTTTATTGATAACGAAGAGTATTTTAAACGAAAAGCATTATTTACCAACGAGGACAATGCACTTTTTGAAGATAATGATGAGCGAGCTATATTTTTTGCAAAAGGCGTTTTAGAAACTGTTAAAAAATTAAATTGGGCTCCGGATATTATCCATGTTAGCGGATGGATGGCAGCTTTAATTCCGCTTTATCTCAAAGAATACTATAAAAATGATGCTCTTTTTTCGCATAGCAAAATAGTTTATTCTGTTTACAATGAGCCTTTTGAAGGAAATTTAAAAGGTGACTTAATGAAAAAGTTGCAATTTGATAACATCTCTGAAGAAAAATTAACATTTCTTAAAGAAGCTAATTTTAATAATTTGTCTAAAATTGCCATTGCAAACGCAGATGCAGTTATTCAAGGTAGTTTTTCGCTTCCGTTAGACGTTGTAAAATATCTGGAAGAATACGATAAACCGGTCTTAGAGTACAAACCTGAAGAAGAATTTGCAGAGGCGTACTACGATTTTTACCAAAATCAAGTTTTGAAATCTTAACTATTTTACACATCAAATTATGACTTTAAAAAATGTAACAACAAATCCATTAGTTTGGTTAGTATTATCTGTTGTATTTTTTGCTTCTTGCGAAAAAGACTTCAAAAATGTTGGCGATGGCATTATTACAAATGAACAATTTCAAGCCAATAAACAAACTTTTGAGGTGTTGGCGTATAATCAAAATTTAACCAAATCCAGAACCGATAATATTCCGTTAAACGGAATAGGCGTTTTACAAGATGATCAATTTGGTAAATTAGAGGGTGATGTGGTTTCGCAGGTTGGTTTACCTTTAGCAGGTGTCGATTTTGGTGAAAATCCTACTTTAGACGATGTGGTTTTTGAGCTGCCTTATACTTCTGAACAAACCGAAGATTTAGATGATGGCAGACCTCAATTTGAACTAAAAAACATTTATGGTGATTCAAATCAAGAATTTCAATTAAAAATATATGAATTAGGTACTTACCTAAATAAATATGATGAAACGGATCCTACAAAAATAAAAAAATATTATTCCGATAAGGTTTATAGTAAATTAACCGAACTGTTTTCAGACAACTTTAAACCTAACGCCAACGACACTGTTTATTATGTGCATAGAGCCGATTTTGATGAATTAGATAATCAAGGAAATACAATTGAAACTTACGATACCATTAAAAGTAGCGATACTTCTCCGGCAATTAGACTTTCTTTAAACAAACCGTTTTTTGAAACTAATTTTGTAAATAATACCAACGAAGACGATTTCTCTTCCTTTGATAAATTTTCGTTGTTTTTTAAAGGAATTTATGTAGAATCTACCGGAAATAATGGTGCTTATATGCCGTTAGAATTTTCAAAAGGAAAAATTATTATCTATTATACTAACGATGTTTTAACCGATGAAACAACCGAAGATTTAAACGGCGATGGTGATACTGATGATACACAAGTTCCGGTAAGAACCAAACAAACGATGGTTTTTCCGTTATCGGGAATTAAAGCAAGCGTTTATAAAAGAGATTATAATACAGCAACATCCGATATTTTAAATTTGCTTAATACGCCAAATACGACACAAGGAGAACAAAAATTATTCCTTCACGGAAATGCAGGTACAATGACAATTATGGATGCATTTAATAATATGGATTTAACGGCAATTAGAAATGAAAACCGTTTAATTACCGAAGCAAGCATTACCTTAAATGTAAATCAAGATGTAAGTGGTGATGACGTTCCGGAGCGTTTATTTTTATGTAAATTAGACGAAAATCCGGTAAACGGAATTTACGAAAACACGCAAATTTTAGATGTTTTAACCGAAGGTGAAGCTGTTTTTGATGGAAACTTGCAAACAGAAACCGAAGGTACAGGTGATAATACTACAACAAAACCGGTAAAATACCGTTTTAGAATAACCGATTATATGTCGGAAGTTCTAAAAAAAGAAAACCCGAAAACACCAAGTAGATTTGCTATTAAAGTATTTCATCCAACAGATTTACCAGATCCACAAGCACAAAATGATACCATTGTAAAAAACTTTAGTTGGGATCAAAGAGGTGTGGTTATCTATGGTAATAATTACCAACCAGCAGATGCAGATTACGACAAGCGTGTGAAATTAGAAATTTATTATTCAGAATTAAATAATTAATAAAATATGTGTGGAATTACAGGTTATATTGGCTATAGAGAAGCCTATCCTATTATCATTAATGGTTTAAAAAGATTAGAATATCGTGGTTATGACAGTGCCGGATTAGTCTTATATAATAATGATGAAATTAAACTTGTAAAAACAAAAGGAAAAGTTTCTGATCTTGAAAAAAAAATCCAAGAAAATACAGATACTTCCGGAACAATTGGTTTTGGACATACACGTTGGGCAACACATGGTGTACCTAATGATGTAAATTCGCATCCACACTATTCAGAATCCGAAAATTTAGTTATTATCCATAACGGAATTATCGAAAATTATGATACAATTAAAAAAGCTTTGATAGAAAGAGGTTATACTTTTAAAAGTGATACCGACACCGAAGTTTTAATTAATTTAATTGAAGAAATTAAGAAAAAACACAAGGTAAAACTTGGTAAAGCCGTACAACTTGCCTTAAATGAAGTTGTTGGTGCATACGCAATTACAGTATTTGATAAAGAAAAACCCGATGAATTTGTTGTTGCTAGATTAGGTAGCCCAATCGCTATCGGAATTGGTGAAGACAATAAAGAATTTTTTATTGCCTCAGATGCTTCGCCATTTATTGAATATACCAAAAATGCTATTTATTTAGAAGATGGCGAAATGGCAATTATAAAACGTGATAGAGAAATTCGTGTAAGAAATATTAAAGACGATGCCTTAGTAAAGTATGATGTATTAGAATTAAAACTCAGTTTGGATCAAATTGAAAAAGGAGGTTTTGATCATTTTATGCTTAAAGAAATTTATGAGCAACCAAAAGCAATTACCGATACTTTTAGAGGGAGAATGTTGCCAAATGAAGGAATAATTAAAATGCAAGGAATTGATGATCACAAACAAAAATTCTTAAATGCAAACCGAATTATTATTGTTGCTTGCGGTACTTCTTGGCACGCCGGTTTAGTGGCCGAATATCTTTTTGAAGATATTGCAAGAATTCCGGTTGAGGTAGAATATGGATCGGAATTTAGATATCGAAATCCGATTATTACCGAAAACGATGTGGTTATTGCCATTTCACAATCCGGAGAAACTGCAGATACACTCGCTGCCGTTAAAATGGCAAAAGAAAAAGGAGCTTTTGTTTATGGTGTTTGTAACGTTGTAGGCTCATCAATCGCTCGTGAAACAAATGCAGGTTCTTACACACATGCAGGACCGGAAATTGGTGTTGCATCGACAAAAGCATTTACCACACAAATTACGGTTTTAACGCTTATGGCTTTAAAATTAGGATTGGAAAAAGGAAGTATTTCCAAAACCGAATTCCATCAATATTTAATAGAAATGGGATTAATTCCTGATAAAGTAGAAAACCTTTTAGCAATTGATGATAAAGTAAAAGAAATTGCTAGTATTTATAAAGATGCAACTAATTTCTTGTATTTAGGTCGCGGATTTAATTTTCCGGTTGCTTTAGAAGGAGCTTTAAAATTAAAAGAAATTTCTTATATCCATGCCGAGGGTTATCCTGCTGCCGAAATGAAACACGGACCAATTGCCTTGATTGATGAAAATATGCCTATCGTTGTAATTGCCACCAAAAAAGGACATTACGATAAAGTTGTTAGTAATATTCAAGAAATAAAATCGCGTAACGGTAAAATTATTGCCGTTGTTACGGAAGGAGATACAACAGTAAAAGAAATTGCCGATCATGTAATAGAAATTCCGGAAACCGAAGAAGCTCTAACACCATTGTTAACCACAATTCCGCTACAGTTATTATCATATCACATAGCAGTAATGCTTGGTAGAAACGTTGATCAACCACGTAATTTGGCAAAATCGGTTACCGTTGAATAATTTTAAAAATGGAATTTAGAGAATACAAACCAAGAAAAAAACCAAATTATAAAAGGAGTATTTTATTAATTGGTTTACTAATATTAGTTTTATATCTTTGGGTGAATAGTTCAGAAATTGCAAATTATTTTTTTAAACACTAATAATCTATATAGCCTTAAATCCACAAAGGTTTTCGTAATGAAAACTTATGAATTTTTCGGGTTAAGATATAATATTTAAATGTTAAATTTACATTAAACCCAGTCATTTATTGGTTTATGTGTAATAGTTGTTGCAAACATTAAAATTGTATATACTAATTTTGCAACGTTAAACAGATATTTTAACCTTAAACATAAATAAAAATGGAAGACATGTTATTTTATGATCGTTTGCAATTCGCTTTTACGATCACATTTCACTATTTATTTCCTCAGTTAACAATGGGTTTATCCCTAATTATTGTTTACTTTAAGTGGAAATATTTAAAAACTAAAATTGAAAAATATAATAATGCTGCAAAATTTTGGATGAAGATTTTTGCAATCAATTTTACAATGGGTGTAGTTACCGGTATTCCGATGGAATTTCAATTTGGAACCAACTGGGCAAAATTCTCTGAACTCACAGGAAGTATTATCGGACAAACATTGGCTATGGAAGGAGCGTTTTCCTTCTTTTTAGAGTCTTCCTTTTTAGTTCTCTTTATATTTGGTGAGAAATTATTAGGACAAAAATTACATTTTATGGCGGCTTTCTTTGTGTTTTTAGGCTCTTGGTTAAGTGGTGTTTTTATTTTAGCTACAAATGCTTGGATGCAACACCCTGTAGGTTTTGAAATTTTAGATAATGGAAGATATGTTTTAACACATTTTGGTGAATTATTCTCAAATCCATGGCTAATACCGGCATTTTTACATAATCAAATGGCGTCTATTGTTACCTCTTCTTTTGTTGTTGCTAGTGTAGGAGCTTTTTATTTATTAACAAAAAAAGATGTTGAATACGGAAAACTTTTTCTAAAAACCGGTGTTGTTTTTGGTTTTATTTCTGCTGTATTAGTTGCTTTCCCAACAGGAGATTGGAATGCTAAAAATATGGTAAAATACCAACCTGCCTCTTTTGCTGCAATGGAAGGTCTTTTCAAAACTGAAGATGGAGCAGAAATTGTACTTATTGGTCAACCAAACATGGTTGAAAAAAAATTAGACAATAAAATTGCAGTACCAAACATTCTAAGTTTTTTAACATATAATAATTGGGATGCAAAAATTAAAGGAATGGATGCTTTTAAAGAGGATCAACTACCTACAAATATACCAATGCTATATTATTCTTACCACATTATGGTAGGTCTTGGAACAATTTTTATTGCAATTATGGCTTTTGCCATTTACTACCTGTATCGCAAAAAATTGTGGTCTAAAAAAGGAATTTTATGGGTTATTATGTTTTTAGCACCTTTTGCTTATATCGCAAATCTTTTAGGTTGGTATGTAGCAGAATTAGGTAGACAGCCATACCTTGTTTATGGATTATTAAAAACAGCTGATGGTATCTCTCCTACTGTTTCATCCGGAAACACATTGTTTACTTTATTAGGTTTTATGGGACTATACTTTTTATTAGGCTTTTTATTTTTAATTTTAGTAGGGAAAACGATTAAAATCGGACCTGAAAATCAAAATCATTAAATTATGGAATTATATTGGTACTTAATTATCGTGTTTTTTTTAGCCATGTTTTTTATTCTTGATGGATATAATTTTGGAGTAGGAATTATTCACCTTTTTATGGCAAAAAAAGAAAATGACAAAGTGGTTGTTGCTAAATCTGCAGGATTGTTTTGGGATGCAAACGAAGTTTGGCTTGTAGCTGCAGGTGGAATGTTATTTATGGCTTTTCCTATTCTATATGCTTCTGCCTTTAGTGGTTTCTATTTACCTTTAATAATAGTTTTGTGGCTAATTATTTTTAGAGCAATTGGCTTAGAGCTGCGTGACCATTTTAAATATCAAATGTGGAAAGATATTTGGGATGTTTCCTTTGGTGTGTCTAGTCTATTATTGGCTCTATTCTTTGGTATTGCGTTAGGTAACGTTGTACGTGGTGTTAATTTAGGAGAAGTCGTTGATGGTGTTTCTAAACATGAACCACACTACTTCTTTTTGCCTTTATGGAATGATTCTTTTAGCCCTATTGTTCAAAGTGTAGGTGTAATTGATTGGTTTACCATTATCATAGGATTAATTTCTGTTGTAACCTTGGCTATGCACGGTGCTGCATGGATTATTTTAAAAACAAATTCATCCATTAATGAAAAATTAAAAAATACCGTTTTAAAATTAGATATTATATTAATAATTCTAACTGTTTTCTCAGTAATTGTTTGGTTAATAGTAAATCCTAATGCACTTGATAATTTTGGTAATAAACTATATTTAATAATACTCCCTTTAGTCTATTTCACAGGATTAATAGGCTTATTATTTTCTAAAAAAATAACAGATAAACAACGAATATTATTTACAACAATCGTTATTTTTGGTGGAATTGCTTCGACATTAGCATCTATGTTTCCTGTTGTATTGCCATCGACTAACAATATAAATCCATCATTGACAATATATAATACAGCTGCTACAGAATACGGATTGTCAGTAGCATCAATTTGGGCTATAATTGCAATTATTTTAATCGTCGTTTATGCAATAGCACAGAAAAGATTTTTAGGTGGTAAAATTGATGATATGGATTATGGTGGTGATGCACATTAAAAAAAACAAGCTATGACAACCACATTAATTGCATTGTTAAGCATTGCCATTGGCATTTTAGTGGCAAATATTTTTCCGAAGATATACAGACAATATCACTTAGGTACAACCGGAAACACCATTGCTGGTGTTTTTGGTTGTATCTTTTTTATAAAAGCATTTAGCCATTTGGGTTTTGACCCATTTTCCATAGTAAAAACAGGTTCGGTTAACGTCTTATTGTTGTTTCTAAACTTTACTGTTTCTGCAATCGGAGCCGTAATTTTTGTGTTCTTGTTAAAAAAAATCGAAACAAAAATGCAAAAGTCCTAAATAAGTTTACTGAACTCATTTTTTAGATACTATATTTGCAACAAATTTTAGACGGCATTGCAAACAAATATAAAAACGGTAAGTACTTTTTTTGAGAAAACATCGCAAATAAAAGAACTTAAGAATATAATTATTCAGAAAAACCAACCAACCAATATTCTTGGTTTGGTTGGTTCTTCTTTATCATTTACCGTTGCCGAATGTTTTAAAGAAAGTGACAAACCTTTTCTATTAATCCTTGAAGATAAAGAAACCGCCGCTTACCATTTAAACGATTTAGAACAGCTTTTAGGTGAGAAAAATTTGTTTTTTTATCCTGCTTCTTATCGTAGAGCATACCAAATTGAAGAAACCGATAATGCAAATGTATTGTTGCGTGCAGAGGTTTTAAACCGAATTAACTCACGTAAAAAACCGGCAATTATTGTTACTTATCCTGAGGCTCTTTTTGAACAAGTTATCACCAAACGAGAATTAGAAAAAAACACACTAAAATTACACGTTGGCGAAGAAGTAAATCTTGATTTTATTAACGAAGCTTTATTTGAATACCGATTTAATAGAGTAGATTTTGTTAGCGAGCCGGGCGAATTTGCTGTACGTGGCGGAATTATAGATGTCTTTTCTTACAGTAATGACGAACCTTTTAGAATTGAATTTTTTGGTGATGAAATTGACAGCATCAGAACTTTTGATGTAGAAACACAACTATCTAATGAAAAATTAAAAAAAATTGCAATTGTACCCAATGTTGCAAACAAAATGCTCGAAGAAAAAAGGCAAAGCTTTTTGCAATACCTCGCTTCTAAAACGATTGTCTTTACAAAAGATGTTGATTTTTTAGAAGGGCGATTAAACAAACTATTTTTAAAAGCCGAAAAAGAATACCAAAATCTTAATGGTGAAATAAAACAAGGCAAACCCGAAGAATTATTTTGTTCCGGCAAACGAATTAAAGATGAAATCCAAACATTTACCTATGTTTCCATAAACAAAGTACTTGCTCCAAAAAGTATTGCCTTTCAAACCAAACCGCAACCGAGTTTTAACAAACAATTTGATTTGGTTATCAAAAATTTTAAAGAAAATACCAATAACGGTATTCAGAATTTTTTATTTTGTGATAACAAAAAACAAGTGCAACGTTTTGAAGAAATTTTTACTGATTTAGATGCAGATGTACAATACAAAGCCTTGGTTTTTCCACTTTACCAAGGATTTATTGATTTAAAGGCAAAAGTTGCCTGCTATACCGATCATCAGATTTTTGAACGCTATCATAAATTCCGTTTAAAAAATAATTTTTCCAAAAAACAAGCCATTACTTTAAAAGAATTAACTTCTTTGGAAATAGGCGATTTTGTAACGCATATCGATCACGGAATCGGTAAATTTGGCGGACTCCAAAAAATTGATGTTAACGGCAACAAACAAGAAGCAATAAAATTAATTTATGGCGAACGCGATGTGTTATACATTAGTATTCACTCTTTACATAAAATTGCAAAATACAACGGTAAAGACGGCAAACCTCCAAAAATATACAAATTAGGCTCAGGAGCTTGGAAAAAACTCAAACAAAAAACCAAAACTCGTATTAAAAAAATTGCTTACAATCTAATTGAATTGTATGCAAAAAGAAAAATGCAAAAAGGAGTTGCCTTTAACCCTGATTCGTATATGCAACACGAGTTGGAAGCAAGTTTTATCTACGAAGATACACCTGACCAAAACAGAGCGACACAAGATGTAAAACAAGATATGGAAGCCGAACAACCTATGGATCGCTTGGTTTGTGGTGATGTTGGCTTCGGGAAAACCGAAATTGCCATACGTGCCGCTTTTAAAGCCGTAGATAATGGCAAACAGGTTGCCGTATTAGTACCAACCACAATTCTTGCTTTTCAACATTATAAGACCTTTAGTGAAAGACTAAAAGATTTTCCGGTAACAATTGAATATCTTAACCGTTTCAGAACAACAAAACAACGTAATGAGGTACTTAAAGGTTTAGAAAACGGTACTGTTGATATCGTTATCGGAACACATCAATTAACCAATTCTAAAATAAAATTTAAAGATATTGGCTTGTTGATTATTGATGAAGAACAGAAATTTGGTGTAGCAGTAAAAGACAAACTTAAAACCTTAAAAGAAAATATAGATACACTAACCTTAACAGCAACGCCAATACCAAGAACCTTGCAATTTTCTTTGATGGCTGCTCGTGATTTATCGATTATAGCTACTCCTCCACCAAATAGACATCCTATTGAAAGTCACGTTATTCGGTTTAACGAAGAAATTATTCGCGATGCCATTCAGTATGAAATTTCCAGAAACGGACAAGTATTTTTTATTCATAATCGCATTGAAAATATTCAAGAAGTTGCCGGAATGATTCAGCGTTTGGTGCCACAAGCTAAAATTGCCATTGGTCACGGACAAATGGACGGTAAAAAATTAGAAAAACTAATGCTCGCTTTTATGAATAATGAATTTGATGTTTTGGTATCTACAACAATTATCGAAAGCGGTTTAGACGTACCAAATGCTAATACTATTTTTATTAATAATGCCAATAATTTCGGTTTGTCCGATTTGCATCAAATGCGAGGTCGCGTTGGTCGTTCAAACAAAAAAGCATTCTGTTATTTTATTACACCTCCAATGCATATGATGAGCACCGATGCCCGAAAACGCATCCAAGCTATTGAAATGTTTAACGAATTAGGAAGCGGAATTAATATTGCTATGAAAGATTTGGAAATCCGTGGTGCCGGAGATCTGCTCGGTGGCGAACAAAGTGGATTTATTAATGATATCGGATTTGAAACTTACCAAAAAATTCTATCGGAAACTATTGAAGAATTAAAAGAAAAAGAATTCAAATCTCTTTATCAAAATAAAGATGAGGAAGATAAGCCGAAAGATTATGTTAAAGAAGTACAATTAGATACCGATTTTGAAATTTTAATTCCGGATGATTATATCAATATTATTGCCGAAAGATTGCGACTATATACTGATTTAAGTACCGTTAAAACGGAAGAAGAATTACAGCAATTTGAGCAAAATTTAAAAGACCGTTTTGGTGAAATCCCAATACAAGTAGTAGATTTATTAGATTCGGTACGCATAAAATGGCTGGCAAAAGAATTTGGTATCGAAAAAGTGGTATTAAAACAAAAGAGAATGCTTACCTATTTTGTAAAAGACCAGCAAAGTGAATTTTACCAATCTGATAAATTTAATCGCGTTTTACAATACGTACAGCGAAATCCGAAATCTTGTGTAATGAAAGAAAAAGAAACCAAAACCGGTTTGCGACTTTTAGTTACATTTATCCGTGTCGATACGGTTAAAAAAGCATTGGGAATATTACAGAAATTTTAAAAACCCAAAAAATTTACGGTTATTAAGATAATTTAAATCCGATTCAAATTGATTGCATTCGCGTTCAAACGAAATGGAAAGATACGCTTTGTGCCAATTTCTATATTGATAATAGCGATATAAAAATTCGGTAAAATACCAGATAAAGAAACCAATCCACAACAATTCCAATTGCTGTTTTAAATGAATTTTTTCATGGTTAATTAGCCAAATATCCTCTTTATACTTCTTATTAATGATAATAAAAGGGTAAACAGCTACGCCAATATAATTTCTAATTTGGTATTTTGTAAAAAATATCATCGTTATCCAAGTTACAAAAACCTCTCCAATTTTTAGTATCTTTGTGAAAAATAATTAACATGACTAAAAAAATCATCTTATTTGTAGTATTTTTTCAATTTATTTCTTGTGCAGAATTAAATCAAGTTGTTCAAAACTTACCTAGCCAAGGATTAACAAATGAACAAATCGCCGGAGGTTTGAAACAGGCGTTAGACAAAGGAATAACCGAGCAAGTAAGTTTGTTGGCAAAAAAAGACGGATTTTACAAAAACGAAATGGTTAAAATTTTATTACCTGATGAGTTGCAAAAAGTAGATGCTACTTTACGTAAAATAGGATTGGGAAATGTGGCAGATGAAGGTTTAAAAGTTTTAAATCGAGCTGCCGAAGATGCCGTAGGTCAAGCAACACCAATTTTTGTAGATGCCATAAAAGAGCTTACTTTTAACGATGCTAAAAATATTCTTTTGGGCGATAAAAATGCAGCAACCACTTATTTAGAAACAAAAACAAAAGTAGCTTTATACCAAAAATTTAATCCTGTAATTGCCAATTCTTTTAAAAAAGTTGGTGCAGATCAAGTATGGAATAATATCATTACAAGATATAATGCCATTCCGTTAACAAATAATATAAATCCTGATTTAACCGATTATGTTACTAATGAAGCGTTAAAAGGTGTCTATAAAATGATTGCTGTTGAAGAACTTAAAATACGAAGTGATATAAATAGCAGAACAACTGATTTGTTACGTAAAGTTTTTGCTTTACAAGATATGAAATAATTAGAATTTAAAAATGATAAATTTTAATTTGTAGATAAAGAATCTTATTTAAAAGAGGATAATAAAATAGAAAAGTAAAAATGGATTTATTAGAAATAGCAAAAGAAAACACCAAAAAGAAAGCACCGTTTTACTATAAATTTTTAAGCATAC